>Ga0116227_10002352_pt1 | contig 43118 bp, 45 predicted proteins | sample S1TSphgellanicum_FD_89693 | JGI IMG/M metagenome (GOLD analysis project Ga0116227, IMG submission 89693) | Host-associated microbial communities from peat moss isolated from Minnesota, USA - S1T2_Fb - Sphagnum magellanicum MG | ecosystem: Host-associated > Plants > Peat moss > Unclassified... | reverse complement strand
AATTAAATTTTTTTTTTTTCAAAAAAAATTTATTAATTTTTTTATTTTTTTTTTTTAATTTTTATATTTGTGAAAAATTTTAAACCCCCAAAAAAAAAAAAAAAAAAAAGACTCATCATGATATGTGTGTATTTGAATATTTTCAATCACATTGTCACATTTTGAAGGAATTACATGAATTTTTGTGTATGATGAGTGTGATAATCTCTTTTTTGACCTAAATGAGTTTTGATAATCATTTTCAAATTTTATTTTTAAAACTTAAAAATTCACTCCAATGTCAAAACTAATAAGAAATAAGGTAATTATTATATAAAAATTGAGATAATTAGGCTTGAAAATGAGTTAGTTGTTCTAAGAATCGTATCACAAATTGTTTAAAAATGATCATACGAAAAATTATGCAAAATCAATTGTCTAAGGACAACCTTATGAAAGATTATGCAAAAACAATTGTCTAAAGACAATTATATGAAAAATTATGCAAAATTTCCCTTATATTAGTTCCTTGAAATTTCTCATGTTTGGGAAAAAAAAAAAAAAAAAACTAATAAGTAAAAATTCATGGTTAAGTCTTTTATGTGTAGGGTAAAGTCAAGGTTGCCACTAAATAATTTTCTTCATGGTAAAGTCTTTATGTGTAGGGTAATATCAAGGTCACAAACTTTAATGCCTTTTGTGAGTGAGTGAGGCCTTTTAGTGGCCATATTTAACCCAGGAAATGTTAAAATTGGGACTCATAAACCCTAATCTAATCATCTTAGGACAAGATATTAATTAGCGTAGGGTTATGCCCAAGGGTGTTGCCTCATGTAAAAGTTGATGATTTTTATTTTAAAATATTTTAAATTAAAATAAAAAATCATGATACACTGGAAGGTATAGGTATCACTATAAATTTTGATTTAAAAAATAATTAATATAACCATTTTGAAAAGTGAAAAACCCATGTCTACAAGCTTTTTGATTTTCAATAGCAGAAGAAAAATACGTAGAAATTTTTTTTACCATGGTTAGCCCTACCAGAGTAGGTGCTGGTTCACCCATGGTCATCAATTCCTTAGGAAGCTCCCCAGTTGCCCAAAAGAAGCAGTTGACATGTCGAGAACAGGAGTCCTTAGGGTCAGGAGTCCATAAGGTCCGGAGTAGTCCGTAGGATCATCCCCAGTAGGTTCGTTTGCTGCGTGACCTGACTGTAGGGCCGTGTGTCTGTCCCTTCCATTAGGGCTGTGAGTCTGTAAGGGTCAGCTGCGACCTCCCCTGGTGTTGTTCCTGGGACCGACCTGCCTGCTTGCCTGCCTGCCTGCCTGCTGCCTGAGTCACTGCTCTCGCTCTTGGAACCCATTGGCACCATCTTCCCCACTCGCACTCACGGCTAGCTTGCTTCTCTTCACCCCGTCCTTCCAGAGTCTCGGACACCTCAAGACCACTTCCAGACGCTAGTCACTGCCAAGTTCTTCAACCCACCACTCCTTTGCCTTACAAGCAAGCAAGCAAGCATCGGACCCATGTCCTCCTGATTCTCTCTCTCTCTCTCACTCTCTCTCTCTCGTGATAGTCTCGCAAATTCACGCAGCAGATCTTCCGAGGGGAAGAAGAAGAAGAAGAAGCCTGTCTGTCTGTCTGTCTGATCCAGAATTTGGAAGAGTGGGTGGGTTGGGGATTATGGAATGGGAGGATGATATGCAGGATGCATGTGACGGGACGTCAGATGGGGATTATGATGACACCAGGGACGAGGAGGAGGAGGAGGAGGACTTGGAGGAGGGGGAGGAAGAAGAAGAAGACGATGACGAGGTACATGAATATGAAGAAGAAGAAGAGGAGGAGGAGGAGGAGGAGGAGGAGGATATCATATCGGATTGTGATGACCATGACTTGCAACCCGTCTCGATGCTGCCACAAGTAAGGTGGACGATCCCCTTGAGTGTTTTGCAACGAGAGAAGAGGGGGATGGATTAGCCCCTCCAACGTTTTAGGGTTCATGTGCTCACTCTTGCAAGTCTTCTGTTTGTTAGCTGATGCATCAAAGCTTTAGGACTTTTGTGTTTTGCCTGAGTTTGTTTTCCACCTTGTGTGTGTGTGTGTGTGTGTGTATGGCCAGCAAGTACTGTCTGTCCTTCGCTAGGGTATGGATAAAATTGAAAGAATTTGAATGGGAAATCCTTTCTTCTTCTGTATGTTCCAGTGTAATCTGAGATGATCATGGTGCCATACCTACACAGGAAACAAGGCTTTTTTTTTGGGTTTGCAACTTGCCATGATTTTTAATTGTTGGGTTTTTTTCTTATAATTGTCGGGTTGGTCTCCCCAGATCAACTATTATGTACTAAGTGAGAAAGATATCCAGCAGCGACAAGAAGAAGCCACAAACACTATCATTAACGTCCTCTCAATATCGCACTCTGATGCAAGTGCACTCTTGCGACACTTCAGATGGTTCCTTCTCTCTCTCTCTACTCATCCACAAATGTATATTCTTTGGGGTCTGTAGAAATGAAATGGTTTTTCAGGACCCTTATGGCAGTGTAGATGGGTTGTTTATAGCTTGCAGTTTGTAGTACACCTGACAGAGTAGCCTGGAAAGATGACAGGAGGATGTCAGAGGGACCATGCTGTAGTAAAGGCCTAGTTGATGAGACAGGTGAAAGAATATTGGATATTGATAACAGAAATGCTTCAAGAAGGGATCTTGTGCTTGGTTGCAGGAGTGTGAGTAAAGTGAATGATGAATGGTTTGCTGATGAGGTGCGGGTACGTGCAACTGTTGGGCTTGTGGAGCATGTGCCTCAGAGAAGGGTTTCAAGAGAGGTGAGATCCAGGATCTTGGCTTTTGTTGGGGATGACACCTCAAGGGTTGTTTTTAAAAAAGTTGTGGTTGATTTCACATGTCTTACTTTTGTTTGACATTCTAGGTTTTCAGAGCTTCTTCCTTCTGACTACTCTTGCTTATGTGGCTTTGTGGCCACAGCTTTTGTGTGGAATTTGCTTTGAGACACATCCAGTTGAAAAGATGAAAGCACCCAGTTGTGGTCACTTCTTTTGCAACTCTTGCTGGACAGGTGGGTGATGCTGCTTTTCTGGCATGAGTAAAGTGGAAAACAATACACCAACATATAAACTCCTCAGACATTGGATTGGATTTTGGGGAGGTTTCTCAGCCCTGTGCTGGTTTGGTTCAAGTAGTTCATGGTATTTCAGTATTTGCTTGCTAGGGTTTCTGGGGACCTGTATTCTAAGGGACTGGCAATGTGCATAAAAAACCTAGACCGGGCCATATGAAGGAAGTCTTTGATCTTTGAATGTTTTTGGATGTATGTTCTGGGTTACAGGCTACATCCATACAGCCATCAATGATGGACCAGGATGCCTTAGTTTGAGATGTGCTGATCCACCGTGTGAAGCGATTGTTGGGGAGGATCTGGTTTATGATCTAGTTTCTGAGGATGACAGAAGAAAGTATTCACGTTATCTCTTGAGATCCTATGTGGAAGACAACCGCAAGGTGAGGTTCTTTTGCTGTCTTTTTATGTGCTGGATCCACAGAGGTTGAGATACAAGTAAGAATGAAGCTGCAAGGAGCCTTGCAGACTGGGTTTGTAAGCTCTTAGTCGGTGCAAGGACACTGAATATTGGTACATTAGTTTGTCCTTTTCTTAGTGGTCTTGATTACCTCCAGCTTATTTGAGTTTGTTCACTGCTTTCATATGGTCAATATCCTGTCTTTTTCACTTTTACCATCTTTTCACAGGTTTGTCACAGTGTGATGGCCTTGTTATGAATTTGTGTCTGATGGACTGAACAGAAGAGACATTTTTCAGGTTAAGTGGTGCCCAGCACCAGGTTGTGAGTATGCTGTGGAGTTTATTCGAGGCATTGGCTCCTATGATCTTGTTTGCAAATGTGGACACAGCTTCTGCTGGAATGTAAGCTGCATCTGCATCTGATAGACCTGATCTGTGTGATTTATCTATAAAGAAATAATGCTAGGTAGAATGTTTGTATTGTAGTTAGCTGAAAAGATTTGAATTTGCATTAGTTATTTGTTTGCAGTGTCGGGAGGAGGCACATCGCCCTGTTGATTGTGAAACTGTCAACAAGTGGATACTGAAGAACTGTGCTGAGTCTGAGAACATGAACTGGTAAGGGCACTAATGAGTGCAACCTTCTATGTTCTGGCCTGTTTTGGAGCATACTATGTTTCCAGCATATTTGGTTCTGTACTTGAATAGAGCCTTGCCCATTATTTCTGATCTTGTTTCAGCTCACTTTTGTCCACTACAATCTTCATAACTGTCAAGTTGGGTTTATGCCTGTGTAAGTTTCATACGCAGGTGAAGTTATTAGGTGTATCAAACTCATATTGTCCTTCTATTTTTGATAGGATTTTGGCAAACTCAAAGCCCTGTCCCAAATGTAAGCGGCCGATTGAGAAGAACCAAGGCTGCATGCATATTACTTGCACTCCTCCTTGTAAATTTGAGTTTTGTTGGTAAGAGTTCAACTTCTGGGTTACCTGTATGGATGCAAGTGTTTTTGTTGCATAAGTCCCATATAGTCCCAGCTACACTTCCATTCCATTGCTAATGTACCAATTGTGATACAGTTTTTGTGCTCCTAATGGCTCACATCATCATCATAGCCCTGCTCTAAGAGGATGCCAAGATTGTATGTATGATTTGAGTATCTGTGTTATTCTCATGGTCACTGTACAATGATGATGTTTGCAGGCTCTGTCTGGGAACATGGACAGATCATGGAGAGCGAACTGGAGGCTTTTATGCATGCAATCGATATGAGACTGCTAAGCAGGAAGGCGCGGTATGCAACTTCTACTTGTATAGTTTTGTAAGGTTGGAGAGTCATTCAGGCTGGAGTGATGTTTGGGTATTGGAAATGAGCTTCTTGTCAGGATTGGAACTGGCACATTTATTGTGCACTTCTCATCTCTTGAGTGATAGCCAACATCCTGATTGAGTTCTTCCCTTTGCTTCCAGTAATGTAACAAGGACTCAGGATGAAGGTTTTTCTTGAATTGTCAGCCCAAAATTCTGAGCATATTATAGTAGTCCTAATCTCCACTCAGTTTCAGAAGCTATAAAGTTGGTTGGGAGTAATGGCAGCTAGTCTCTGCCCTTCATGAGGGAAGGTGATGCTCACAAGGCTATTGTCATGGATGGTTTAGGTTTGTCTGGAACTGACATAATTGTCCCATTTTGTTGTGGAGTAACTAAGCATCTATTATTATTGGCAGTATGATGAAGCTGAGAGGAGAAGGGACATGGCAAAGAACTCATTGGAAAGATACACCCATTACTATGAGCGCTGGGCAACAAATGAATCTGTAAGTGTGAGATTGGTGAAGTGTGCAGTTTGTCCTTGTATTTTTTTTACTCAGTTTGCATCTGCAATTCAAGTGGTTGGAGATCCAGAGCCAATGCCAAAGTTTCTGTTAACCTTTGCTGCTCTTGAATGAAGACCTACTGAAGTGCCCCATTTAGTCAGATGTGGCATGGTAGTTGCTGTGAAGTAGTTCACTACCTTGAGTTCACTATCAGTCTTTTACTGACGACAACTGTTTCATGCAGTCAAGGGCAAAAGCACTTTCTGATCTTCAGCAAATGCAGCAAGTCCAGGTAATCAACAAAATTTCACCTTCTTGACAAGAGCAGTTTGCTTCAGCTGCTTTGATGTTTGTTTTGACAATAGCTTTTGGAGTCATAATTTGCTGTCAGTGTCTTACGAATAAGTTTGGAAGAGCATGAGTTCTTTTGGGTATTGTCGATTCCTGTTTTCCTTGTCACTGCACTACCTTGTCCTTTGATAGTGGAAACACTTGCAACTTAATTCAGAGTTCTATGCATTGATTTAGAGCTGGTTCTTCTGGAATTGACCTTATTGCAAGTATAGAACAGAAACTTGGCACAATTTGAATTTTAGTATTTTCCTAATGAAATTCAGTAACCTGTGTCTCAATCTGTGCTTAGCCATAGCTGACAGTATCATGCTGGGTTGAACTACTAGTGTGAATTGCAGGCATGCTATGGGAATTTCACAATCCATTGCCAGTAAAGTTGTTCCTTGCAGACTTGTATTGATTCCTATGGTCTTTGGCATGTGTACAGATTGAGAAGCTCAGTGACAAGCAGTGTCAACCTGTCTCTCAGCTGAAGTTTCTCACCGAGGCATGGCTGCAGGTGAAATTGACTGTTACTCCTGGGTTGCTTGTTAAGAATCAGGAATCCATGACTAGTTTGTGTATTGCTCAATGACTTACCTTTGGAGACTGCCATACACTAGTGGTGTTTGGGCTCATGCTCAAGGATCTAGGTTTGGATGTCCTTTCAAGATGTCCAAAAGAGTAAAGGGTACTTGTACTTTTTTCAGATTTCTGTCTAGGGTTCAAACTGGGAAGATGCATCTTTAATTGTTCTATTAGGATGAGCTTTGGTTGTCTGGCTGTAAGACTACTTTTTCAAGTGGATTATAATCAGAATGCTTTTAAGTCTACAAACAGTTGGGAGAAGCAAGTTGCAGTTTTGACCATTGGCTTGTTGATCAGATTGTGGAATGCCGGCGGGTGCTGAAATGGACATATGCATACGGATTCTACCTTCCTGAAAATGAGCATGCCAAGCGTGCATTCTTTGAGTACCTGCAAGGTCAGGGTGCAAGCTACTCAAGTAGTAGTTTGATGATTGCCCGTCACATGCCAAAGTTGCTATGATGTAGTGAAGTGAAAGCAGTTCATGACAATCTCAGGAATGTGGAATGCAGGTGAGGCGGAGACAGGGCTGGAGCGGTTGCACCAGTGTGCTGAAAAGGATTTGCAGATGTTTATTGACACAGAAAATACCGCCCCTTCCTTTAATGACTTCCGCAGTAAATTAGCCGGTTTGACCAGGTGAAGACCTCTCTTAGATTCCCTCCCTTGGAGTATTATATTTTAAGCAGACAGTCAAGGTGCACTTACAGTATGAGACTCAGTACCTCTGAAGATACTTGACATCCATATCTCTGTTCCTAAGAGCTAGAGGAGATTACCAAGAGTTGAGGGGTTGACACATTTGCATGCTTATGTTCTAATTGCAGTGTTACAAGGACATACTTTGAGAACCTGGTGCGTGCGCTTGAGAATGGTCTATCCGATGTTGACATTACAAAGGGAGGCCAGAAGTCTAGCAGCAGTTCCAAGGCCTCAGGTAGTTCAAAAGGCAGAGGGGCAAGGGCAAAAGTTGGTGCTAGCAGAGCAGGAGCATCGAGTCGTGGTGGGGATGAGTCAGGTCATTGGTCATGTGAGCATTGCACTTATGCAAACACCACCTCAACTTCTGCCTGCATTGTCTGCAGCTCCCGTCGATCTTGAAGCACTTGATGCTTTTTTAATCCACCAGATTTGTACCCTCCGTGCCTTTCCTCCGTCTGCACTATAGACCTGTCCATCAAGTTTTTCCTTTGCCTCAATGTGTCCAGCAGAGCCAGTCTCTTAGGTTTGGCTGCTTCCATTGCTTTATTAGTAGACCTGAATTATATCCCTTAAGGGATCATTAGGAAGTGCTGGACATCCAGATGCTGCAGCTCTCTTCAGAGAGAGGACATTAGAAAGTATCACCTTATTGCTTGTTCACCAACTGGCCTAACCTGGAATGTAGCTATCTTGAAGGAATCATTGACATAATACTGGCATGCACTGGACAGAGGTTGGAGGCTATGGGATCGAGTTCTGAGTGAGACTGCTATTTGTATAGGGGTGATGTGGCTTGTAACATGGATAGTGGGGGAGCTGCTCTGATTCTCAACCAGGCAGTTAAAGTGGTGTAGCATTGGTTCTTATCACTCTGGTGCTGATCTGAAGGTCTTCTGTTTTGCTTCACATGACATGAAGTCACAAGTTAGTTAGTTCGGCAACAGGAACAACCTAGTAGGATCTCCACTGGTATAGCATTCAATTGGGTATGCTGACCAGTTGTCTTAAGGCTGTATACTTAGAGAAGTTGATGTCATGCATAGGTATGTTCTGATGGCAGTGAAATTGAATGTATATTGTACAATGGAGTGAGCAATGTCAAGGATACATTCACTCTGATCATATGCTTATGCTCGTTTCTCACAAGTGAACTCTACAGGTAGAGGAATTTCATGTTTGAATCTCTGCTGAAAGTAATTTGTTTGTTAAGGCAGTGGATGGTTGTCAGAATATGCAAATAATGTCATCTAATGGACGTCTATGAAGATCAAAAGCTCTTATTCCTGATGAGAGCAGTTTGCTGATCTCTTTGCCTGGACTGCATAGATGAATTCAGACTTAATTTCAGGAATTTTACTGTTTTTTGTGATCAGATAGTCATCCAGCTTTGCAGTCACATGACAATTACAGTAGGAACAGGTCCACATATAGTGTGTAGTGGATTTGGATTGATGTTAAGTGCTCATGTAACCAATGCAGATGTGAATGGCTTGAATGGTGAATTTTTTGTTAGTTCTCATGCGATTCATATTTTCTACTGGTGTTGTCAGTCCTCATGGAAGTGAACAATTTCATTAGACCTTCATTCTTCAGATGCAATCAGTTTTCACTAATAATGGATGATTTCAGTAATTGGTTCATTGGCTCTGCTTGTGAGGAGAAAGGGTGACAAACTTTGAGTTGCCAATGTGAAAGCTCAGATTGTGTGCAAGCTTGGATTGGAATTTTGTGTTCTGCCATTCCGTTGATTTTTCTTGGTATTGAGATAAAGAGTTTCTATTGAGTATTCAGGTAAAGGGTTTTCTTTCAGTTTTGGATAATGTAATTTTGTGCTTTCTCTCTAGCACTTGCAGTAAATTGTGGGTTGTGGATAGTAATACGAGTGTAGATAGCGGATTAAAAGAGATGCAAACTTTGGTGTCTTAGTAGTCCATCACTTTTCTCTTTGGCTCATGACATCGGTTTAGGGAGAACAATAATTAAAAGTGAAGGTGGCATAAAACATGGAGAAGTAAAATTTCACATAGATAATTCTCCGCAGAATTTTTTTATTAAATTCAAAATTAAGACCCCACAAATTTTTGCTTTTTCCTCACAGAGTTTTACCAAAAACCATTTAGTTCACTACCTCCTCCTGAGGAAAACTTGGGAGAATGAAGGCAAACATGTGTAACAATAGTGAGCATTTTATGCACTTTTCTTCAACGTCAACCAGATCCTGTGAAATGGGTCCATGAATGTTATCATCCTTATAAAAGTCAGAGTCAGTGAAATGACGCAACTGATCTCAAGGCTTGTCTTGACACCAATAATGTCCCAGTGAGATGCTATGGTAGCTGGACCAGCTCCTCAATTCAACCACTTTGAAGTAGCTCTGAAAGTACAGAAAGTTTCATGTTCAAACTGCTGGGTGGAAGATTTGCACACATAGGTAACGAGGCATAGGAACATGAGGGTTCTTACACTTACTCCTTTAAGAGTGGGAGGGAACTTATGCCTAATTATAGGTGTAAAAGATCCCTCCTCTTTTCTGGGTGCTTGGTCAGTTCTGCAAAAACCTACATCTATGTAAAGTACCCTCCAAATACACTTCGGAAATTTCTCCAAGTGCTTTCCAACATATTTTTTGTCTCCTGATGGAAGGAGATTGCTACAGTTGAGAAGTTCAATGGAGAGAACTTCCATAGCTCAAAGTTCCACATACAGTTCACTTTTGAATCCAAAGAAATCTGGGATGGGTAGGTACCCTGGTTTGGCAGGTTAGAAATCCATAGACCAACCAGAGCTGAGAAGGTACCCCTGTAATTGGCACAGAAACACATGCAGCTGCTGCTGTCAAACCAGCCGTTTGGAAAAAGCAAGCTAGCAAAGCAGCAGTCCGCATTATTGAATGCAGTGGACAAGAATCATATGTAGCAGCAGCTAGTGAGTTGCACAAACTCGTGTGAGATGTGGAAAACTTTGCATACATGAACAATCAGTGGAGGAGAACATCTCACAACTTCAAGAAAAGTTCTACAGATATCATATGGAGTACACAGATACTGTGTTTGGCTATGTAAATAACCTATCAGCTATTTGGTGACAACTGGTTGATACCACAGGGCAGTTTATCAATGATCAACAGTTGATGAAAATCAGATGCAGATTGCCAGAAAGCTATGATGCATTGTGGCTTGCATGGCATAGTGTCACACTTGCTGACCAAAAGCACTTCACAGCAAGGATTATTGAAGCTCGAATCTGATCAAAAGTCAAAACTGATTGAAACCGACAAAGTGTCTTATAATAGAGAGCAGACACAAGCTCGAGGTCACTATGAAGCATAAAAACAGGAGGTATTTCCTCTGGAGTGAATAAAGATCTCTCACAGCTGAGGACAAGAAGGAGAGGGCAGAACACATTGCTCAATTGAAGAAGTGTACAGGAAGCAAGTACATGAAGCCAATGCAGTTCAGGACATAAATGTTGCAAGTTCAGCTGAAGTTACATCATTGCAGGAGTGGCATACATACACATGCATGTTGGTCATGTCAGTAATGATATGATTAAGAAGATGGTGGCAAACCAGCTTGTTACAACAGGCCCGCAGCTTGTCCCAGATCAAGACAGCGAAACTGTGTTTCATGAAGCGTGGGTGTGCTAATGAAAATAACCATAGACAAACCCTTTCTGTCAATCCTGAAAAGGTTGAATCCAAGACACCAGGAGAATTTTCTCAAAGGAATGTCTGTGTACTGATGTACAAGACACCTTGGATGGAGCTTGATTTAACATCCACTACCATGGGTACTATCCTGGTAGAGGTTGTACTATCAGACGCATGCTGTATCCTTGCAGTGATTTCTTTTATTTCTAGGTGAAGGCTGTGAAGACAGCTACTTACATCCTGAACACCATTGGGAATCACATTCTTGGGACAACAATATGGCACCAAATTTTGTTATCAAACTAAAGCCAAGGATTTTGCACAATAGGAAGGTAAGTTCAAATTTCTACAACTTTTTCTGTCAAACATAACACTAAGTTGAAATACAGCAAAAAAGTCACGTTTGACTCCCTAACCAATCTATGTTACATCACAATTTTTTCCAAGCAATGAGCAAGCCATCCAACAAGCTCCAGCTAGTTTATGGCAGCAGCCCTTACCATATCTTTGATCCATTGCCTTCGTGTAGATGACTTGCTTGACAAGTAATAGTAAACCTTGTAGATGTAGTTAGCAACTTTCTAGAGCCTTGCACTCATAAACCAGCATCAAAAGGAAGAATTTCATGTCACATACAAGGTTTGGGCAAGCTTGAAGATGTTTCAGAGCTCCTTAGGCTTTTACAAGGGTGGCAAGTCTGACCAGCAGTGACTCGAAGCACTCAAAAAGCTGCACATATACTCCAAGATTGGCTTGGGGCCTGGTAGTGGATGTTTCAGCATTCAGATAGCACACCCATCAGTTGAGGTGAAAGTGCACAAACTTGACCACTACATAAGAGAATTTGCCACTATTTTGAACATCTGTGTTCAAGTGTGTGAATGATCTGTGGGGAAGATTAAATTCAGGTTGCAGTTAAAGACTAGTGGTGGATGATGACCAGCCATCATTTGTAACATTAGACAAGATGGGCTGTAAAACAGCAACTAATTTGTGATTGAGACAATTAGGGAATCAGGGTGGCAGAGCAATTGGTCTACCTTGCACTTATTTGAATTAAATACACAGTGGAGAAATCCTTTGTCCTGAAGATACCTCAATCATCCCTGAAATGATCAGCCCCCTGTTCAACGTCATCGGTTTTCAGGCTCCCATTTTGTGCCATCAAAATCCTATAAATTCGCCGAGAGCAAGCAGGACCAATTCGTCTGGCCTGCTCTGCCCCAAACAGTCCTTCTCTCATCAAGTTTTGCAACAGAAGTTCCTTCTCATGCACCTGCCCAAGGATAACGTCTCACTTAAAGTGCTACGAAGATTGTACCCAAGAAATAATAGTCCACCTAGCTCCCTTGCAATTCTTGACAAACACAAGTTGAGACCAAAAGGATGCAAATGGGGTTCTAAATTAAACCCCTTGAAGATGGCATACCACAGTGAAATTTACAAACTGTGGGAAGATGCCAAAACCAAATGTGTATCAGGTTGAGAAGGACACACACTTACACTTTTTGCAGAGTCGAGATAAGCATTAAGGAGGGCACGCATGCTTGGATATTCCTTTGCAATGGCACGAGCAATGGCTCCTGATGTTTTTGGAAGGGCCACAAGTGCCTTCAGCCTGTACAATTGAGAATAATGGTCAGCAAATACAATAGTGTTTTGGGGACATGTTAATCATTGATTTGGAGGATTGTGGCTGGTAAACCATGAGATGCTTGATATCATACATGTGGTGTGACTCACCAAAGACTTTTCTTGATTTCTTCCTTGTTTGGATCACTTTTTGCAACATGGTCCCCATTTTTGCTTACTGATAGAGGTGTCAGCTTTTGCCTGCACAAGAAGACATCACCTCAGCAAATTCTACATATCACAATGGAACCCTAATGCTCACACATAAGCCTCGAAACAAGAACAAAAACCTGCAACTTTTTCAGTCACACTGATCTACAGCTCCTAACCCTAATTTTTTTTCCAGGAAGGTTTCTGGTAGTAGTTATACTTGAAAGGACACTCGGCAAGACTCCGCATAAGGCCTGCCACATGATCTGCCACCTCTGCCTCATCCAAGCACAGCCGTGAATGCACTCCATTGTAGTTAGTCACCATTTGCACCAATGCCTGCAATGCCATTACATACATACTCAACACAGCCGCCAGGGGCATCATAGCTATATCACATGCATAAACATACATATCATACCTGTCAAAGACATTTGGTATTAATTAATTCTCAAAAGTAAGAGTCAGAAAAAGTATTTTTCTTGAAATGACCCTGCCAGAACCTGTTGAACCTGTTAAGCCACTGGGTTCCCACTATGGATTCAAAATGTGAATGGGATCTTGCAAGCTTATACTCAATTGTCAAAACTCTGAAATATTTAAATTGGGGTTGCTGGACTCATTTTTTTGAGATAATGAAATATTTTAGCAAAAACTCCTGATCATTAGTGGCAGGTACCGTAACACCTGCCTTTTGATAACATCTGTGGAATACATAGGAGTCCAAGATGTAATTCTCACTGGAGCCATTTCTTTGCTTTTGTCTTTCACGAGCAGCAAAAGTCTGGAGGAAATAATATTACCTGCTCAACAGGGGGACACTTCCACCCAGACTCACTATTCTTGTATTGTGCCTGATCTCTGTTTCCCATTCAATACCCCAAAAGAACAAGGTCATACATTTATGTGTAAGGTATCAGTCTACAATAGCCTTCACCATCAAAGCAAAGTGTGGAAGGGACCCTGCTTACTTCTTTTGCAAAAACCATTTGAGCTTGTTAACCAAGTAGCATATTGTGAAGCCTGGGTAGCGCGCCTGCACTGACACGATATGTGTATGCAGCTTGTTCTCACCAACCATAACTGCAAACTCCTCAGCTTCAAGAACAAAGAGAATGTATGGGACATCAATTTCCTCCAACACCAGCTGTGAACAACAAGAGCTTGAAAATTATTGCCACAGTTCAAAATGGAGGCCATCAGCCAGTTTTGTTGTCATTGTGTGTCAGGTCTGTTGCATGGCTGTTGTGTGTTCCCATAACATAAATATAGACTAGAGTTGCTTCAGGCATTTCTGGCAGGGTCAAATAAATAGCAGCAAATGCAATCATTTTCACCTGGGATCCCAATGCTTCACCCTGACTTGGAGTATCTTCAGGGTCCCAGAACTGAGATTGTGAATCAACAAGACAATCCACACTGGGTCGCTTCATTCGCCATAGTATGGACTTCTCCACAGCATTTGACATCAACTGGAACTGTAACTGTTTCTCTCCAAGTCGACTCAAAAGTTGGCCTGATAAGTCACATATTGAACAGTGACATAACTCAATACAGAAATTGCACCAAATTTGGGATGAGAACAACCAGGAATCCCTGACCCAATAGCAATCTCACTTTGCACTCAACCCTTACAAGGACCTTTGACTACTCACAAACAGCTATTTTACTCAAACCAGAACTAGAGGACATGAATCAGAATTTCACAATCCAGAAATAAGCTCTGCACACCCTGGAAGACAGAGACAAGCCATCAAGGAGAAGACAAAAGGGAGGAATGGGAAGAACCTCCTATAAGGCCACTTTCCACAACTTTTGTATCAATTAATGCCATCGTGTTTTGGAGAGCAGATTTTCCCTTCTCCCATCTGTCCAACTCCTGCTCTGCTTTGTGTTTTTCTTTGGCTTCTATCTTTGCAGCTTCCTTCCGTAACTTCTCTTCCTGTTCACACTTAGGGTTGTTTGCATTAGGAAGGCTGTTGGCATGAAAAACCACCAGCTGTAGGCTGCTATTGCACATCTGCTACTCTTGATAGGATATGGAAGGAAAAAATACAAGCAGATCCAGACATAAGAAATGTAAAGGCTGATTCAATATGACCCTGTCAACATTGAACTGACCTCTCGTTTTCTTTGCTTCTCTTCTTGCAGTAGCCTCTTGGATTCCTCCTTCTGCAATTTCCTCTCCTCTCTTTCTGCTGCCTTTCTCAACTTCTCAGCTTCTCGTGCCTGGAGCCTCTCAATTTTCCCTAATTCCCTCTCCTCCCCACATACTGCTCTTTTCCCTGTTTTTCCTTTTCTCCTCTTACTCCTGTTCTCATCCTCACCCACCTCAACACTTTGAGGTTCGGCCATGGATGGCAACTCACATGGAGGGATACTTCTCAATAAATCTTTTGTTGATGAGAACCGGACATCAATGATTGGGCTGACTTCCAAATCAGCTGCTGCTCTTCTACCAGGGACACCCACATCATCTTCGTCTGGGTTTAATGAATCCTTCAAAAAGCTCCCTTGCTCTTCATCCTCACTCAATTCAAGCCATTTGACATCACCACCTCCTGAAATGCTTGACAACTTTCCAGAGCTTCCATTTTTTTTTAGGTCATGACGTTTTGAACTCGAAGCAACCACCTGAGTGTCAATTGCAGGAGAATATAAACCACTGCTACCACATGGGTCCAGGGTACAGTTGCTGTCACCTGAAGTTGGCCTTGGCGGGGTCTTAAAACTGCTGTACATCCCAGTCCTGTCAGTTTGTGTGCAGAAGCCAGTCTCTGCCTTGTCGTTGATGCTTTTGGGCCCTGTGAGATCATCTAATACTTGAAGCTTGGCGAAGGACTTGGGGTTGTGGTGGTGAGAGACAGAAACCTCGGAGTCTGAGTCAGTGTCCAGACACACCACATTGGTGGCTGCTGTACCCACCCCAAAACAAGGGGGGAAAAAAAAAACACGCCCTAATTAGAAGAACCATAACGCTAAACCCTAATGCTCTGGCTGGCTTCTAATTCACACTTTTTTGCAGCTGCTGCTGCTGCTGCAGAAGAGGTGATACATGAATGGCTTTTGTTCTTGGGTGAAGTTAGAAACAAAATCATTGCCTCTGCAGGCTCAACATCAGAATATTGTACAGAACTTGGCTCCTGAACAAAACAAACTGCAATCCCCGCTATTTTAACCACAAGCAGCAGCAAATGAAACGAGAGAAATGGGGGTTCACACCAGACCAGGTTTGAGAGGCTCGAAAATGGTCGCTGCTGCTTCTCTCGGAGGAGGGACGACGGGCTCCGAAGGCTCGGACTCCGACAATGAGACCAGCACTATTGTCGTCGGCTGTACGCGAATATCTGCTGGTACAGTTGAACACTTTCCATCATCTTCCACCACTTTCTTCATTTCTGGCTTCATTTCCGGCTTCCAAGGTGAAGAACACCGCTGCTGCTTGACCTTCTTATACCCTATTGTTTGCTGCACAGCAGATGAAAAAGAAGCTCTCCTTCGCACTCCTTGTCTCCTTAATCCTCCTGCTTCTCCTCCGTCACCCTTCCAGTCCACCAACAAATGGCTATCGGCATCTTCCGAATCCGACATTATTCTCCCCCAGTTTTATTTTGCTACTGCAGCAGCAACAGCCTCTCTCTCTCTCTCTCTCTCTCTCTCTCTCTCTCTCTCTCTCTCTCTCTCTCTCCACTGCTGCTCCGAGTACTTCCACTACAGAAAAGAAATGTCCGCTTTGAAGAAGAGAGAGACGAGCATTAGAAGAAAGGCAGCAACCATCATCACCAAGCTCCTCCTCGCTCCCTTCGTTGCTCCTCGCTCCGTTCTTTCTTTCCTCGGAGCTAGAGCTCCGAACGTCGCGCGCACACACAGGAAGCGCGAGAAGAGAGAGTTTTAGGGTTTAGGGACTCTTGGTCGTCCTCGTCCGCTCGCGTTTCAAAATTTCAAATCCGCAAGCCCTAACGTTCTTTATGGATGACATCCAGTAACGTTTTCGTGGATGATTTACATGTAACCGGCTTCATGGATGACTTCTGTGAGAATGAATGTATGGTCAATAAAAAGTTTTCTTATTTGGGTTGTAATAATCATCTTAATATTCAACATATATATATATATATATGATATTTAAAAAAGAAAAATCTGGTGTTTTTAAAAAAAATTGATATCATTGTCAAATATCTTAAATTAAAAAATAAATAAAATCCATAATGTAGGAATTTTGATTTGGCCCCAAAATTTTATTTATTTATTTATTTATTTTCAAAAGAAATGAAATAAACCCAAAATCAACATGTCATCCATTTTAAACTCAAAATTGATAGGTCATCCACACTCCCCATTATTGTGAGTTACCTACCTTAAAATTAAAAGGTGGGTTCACCCTCTACAAATTCCAATGATAATGTTTCATTGGAATTGGTTTATGTAAGATGGGTATTTTAGCGATTGCCATTGTGATAATTATTTCATAGTCATCTTGGATTATAATTTGTCACAAATCAAATTCCAATTCATAATCGTTTTTTGTTGTTTTGTTTGGCAATCTTTCGATTTATTTTTTTTGTCTATTTGTATCTTGTTGTGAACTTAATCTAATGAATTAGACTTTCATTAACATTTTTGATTTGTGAAGAAATTTCAATTGCATATTATGGAGAAATATCATCAATACCAAGTATATTATATGACAACTCTTGTGCTATTTTATGGAAAGTGATATTTTTACAAAATGATTGTTTGCACAAAAAATGAAAATCTTATGTTTATTGGTATTTTGTTGGCATTGAGGTTATTATGTGTTGTAGTTTTTGGTAATGTCTTGGCAATTTTGATTTCATAATAATCTACAATTCTTGTACAACATTCATGTTTTTTTGGGTAATTGTTTTGCAAATGAAGTAACAATGTGATGTATTTGTTTTGAAGCATGAATTAAGTTTTAGGAGGAACTTTGTTCAAAGTTAAAGAACTTGCAAAGAGGATGATGATGGATGTGGGTGTGTTGATTTTTGTTTTGTTGGAGTAGTTTAGAAGCCATTCTTGCGTAGTGCTTGTAGAAGGCTTAATTGAAGCACTTTGTTGATATCATGTTCAATGCAACCTAACCCAAGTCAACCAAGCTCAACATCTAATCTAATTCCCCCAATTGAGCAAAACAACCAAGCAAAATACAACTAAGGACCTTCTTAGCATTGGAAGGAAATGCAATCACCACACCAAGACAAGGTTAGACATTCTAGCATAACAACAATAACGAGAATTTTTGATGTTTTGTAGACACAAGAGGCTTTGGATTACAATGACCCAAAGGTCTAGCATCCTCCTCACACCAAAACAAACAAACAAGAATAGAAGAGAGTGTAAGAAATGGGTGATGTAGAGGAGAAGAAGGTGTGGAGTGTTGCGAGAGAGAGAGGGCATTATTGGCTCTTGTGTGATGGAGGATATCAACAATGTCTTGGGAGAACATTGCAACAAAAGAAGTAGTTAGGCGAAGCTCCAGATAGCAAAGAGAGTGGGAGAGAAGAAATGTTCAGTGCAAGTCAAATGAAACCTTGCCAATGAAAAACAAATCAAAACGCCCAAGAAAGGAAGGGGGAATACAATGAACAAAATGGAAGGACCCACGTCCAAGAAAACAAAAGAACCACCTAAGAGCGCAAACCACAAGGAGAACATCAAGTTCTCAAACCCCCCTTCTCCTTAAGCCCTTGTCGCAAGCAGCATATCAAATAAGAAAAGGAGAGGACCTTCTGAAAGGATGCCTAGCCTAGAAAAACCCTCGCCTACTACACCAGCATGTCTGAAAATAGAGACCACCTGCACGCTATAATGCCATTGCCACCCTCTGCCTATAAAATGCGTGCAAAACTGAGGGATGAGGTCCTCCAGTGCCCTTCACTCCCCCTACTCAAAACCCCAACGGCCTTCCCTTTCAAAATCCCCTTCACCAAACATGACTTAAGGCCTTGGTTTACTAGGACTATGCGCTTGAAAATTGTTCCTGCATGTGAAAGTAGATGTGTAAAACAAGCTTCAAGCGCAAACAGGGACTGACTTCACACTTTCCTGACCAAACCCTAATTTTGGTGCACTGAGAAGAGTGGGTTTTCCAGCATTCCCATGGGAAAGAAGAGGACGCCAAATTAACTTTTGTGTGTGTGTGTGTGTGTGTTTCTCTCTCTCTCTCTCTCGCGTATCTCTCTTGGTCACTGGTTTGGTAACCATACCCTAGTTTTGGGAGCATACGAGGAGGAAGAAGAACCAAACCCTAATTTTGGGAGCATGAGATAGGAGGAAGCAGAACCAAACGCTAAATTTGAGAGGAGAGTAAGAGGAGGAGAGGAAGAAGAAGAGAGGCATGGAGAAGAACAAGAACAATAAGCTTGTTATTCTCTATGCCACGCAGACTGGTAATGCTCAGGATGTGGCAGAGAGGATGGGGAGAGAGGCACGGCGCCATCACTTGCAGCCATTGGTCGTCTCCATGCACGCCTACAACCCGAGTTCTCTCCCAGGTGAGCGGTACGTGTTGTTTGTTGTGTCGACGACGGGCCAAGGAGACCCTCCCGATAGCATGAGAGGTTTCTGGAAGTTTCTGCTGCGGAAGAGCCTGGGGCATCAGTGGTTAGCCGGGACGCAATTTGCCGTTTTTGGGTTGGGAGACTCCGGGTACCAGAAGTATAATGTGGTTGCAAAGAAGCTTGATCGGCGGTTGCTGGACTTGGGAGGAAAGCCGTTGCTGGTCAAGGGCTTGGGTGATGATCAGCATCCTTTTGGCTTTGAGGCAGGATTGGATCCATGGCTAGCATCCCTTTGGGTTACGCTGAGGGAGCAGATTCCACTACCTGTGGGTCTTCAGGATCCCACGCCTGGAGATACAGGTTTAGGGTTTCTTCCTCCTCCACCTGTTTCAATCACAGAATTCTACCTTCTGTGGAGTAACTTTAGGGTTTGCAATTTTCGAGAATTAGCTGCTGGAGCATTTTTGCAGATATGTGTGGATGTGTGTGCGATTTGAGGTCCTGCTGGGTTGACATTCAAACAAAGATAAAAATGTTGGTTTGCAGGTATCAGTGTTCTGGATCCTCCAAAATACAAGGTTACATTTCATCATCTGCCAGCTGCAGAGGTTCAACAAGAGGAGCTCAAGATGGACATTGTGGAAAGGCAAGCCAATTTGGTGATCAATCCATCATGGCTTTTAATTGACCATGAATGTCAGTGGAGGGAGTAGTAAATGCAAAGCAACAACCAGACAGTGTACCTGCATGATAATATTGGATTCTCTAATAATGTAAAGCAGGTGGTGTGGACAGGTGGGTTGAACACAGCAGAGCACGTGCAATGGTAGATGCAGCAAGTAACCCATTTGTAGAGGTGGCCACATCAGACCACGACAATAACAGCCTCCAGCATGGTGCCCCCAGCATGCCAGTGTTTGCCCAGTTGTTGAAGAACCAGAGGCTCACAAAAGATGACCATGATCAAGATGTCCGGCACATTGAGCTGGACCTTGGAAACTCGGTAAAATTTGGCTTATGAATGTGCTTATGGAATTTACTAGCCAGAGCACATCAGCTCTCAATTTGAGGTCGGTCAAGTGAGATCAGATTGTCAAAGCCTATTCAATTAGTTTGTTTTGTGTACCTGAAGTGTTGGGGTTTCAAAGTGCAGGGTGCCCAATATGTACCAGGTGATATATTGACTTTACTTCCAAGACAAAACCCAACTTCAGTAGAGAAGTTTTTGAAGCGCTGTGGCCTGGACCCAGATGCGTACATAACAGTTGAAGCAGCAGACTGTGCTACCAGTGCAGCAGATGAGAAGGGGGATGTCCCAAAGAGACAGCCAATCCTGGTGAAGACATTGCTTGAAGCTGTTATGGATGTGGATTCGGCATCCCCTCGCCGTTACCTGTTTGAAGTTATGAGCCACTTTGCTGGGGCAGAGCATGAAAGAGAAAGGTTAGTGTATTTTGCAACTCCTGAGGGCCGTGATGACCTCTACCGCTACAATCAAAGAGAGAGGCGGACAGTGCTTGAAGTCCTTAATGATTTCCCCTCTGTTCAGGTGAGATATGGTACTTTACATGTTGTACTTGCCGAATAGTTTGGCACCTTGTGTAAGGAAAGTTTTGGTTCAGAACTATTCTTGTAACCTTGAGTGCTGGCAGATGTGAAATTCTGGCTGTTTTATTTGGCAACTTGCTATTGAACAAATATGTCCTCTGTGCAGCTCCCCTTGGAATGGTTGTTACAAACTGTACCTCGTCTTCAGCCCCGCTCATTCTCCATTGCATCATCTCAGAAAGCTCATCCAAATGAGGCACATATCACTGTGGCAGTAGTCAAGTGGGCCACGCCATTTAAAAGAGAACGGCATGGCCTGTGCTCTTCTTGGCTGGCATCACTCAACCCAAACCAAGGAAAGATCTTTGTTCCAATATGGTTTACAAGTGGTGCCATCAAGCTACCTCCTCCATCAGTCCCGTTGATACTTGTTGGACCTGGCACAGGATGTGCACCATTTCATGCATTTGTGGAAGAGAGAGTAACAATTTTAAGCAGGGGGGATACTGTAGTAGCCCCAGTCCTGTTCTTCTTTGGGTGTCGAAAGCAGGCGAAGGATTTCCTTTATGAAGAGGACTGGCTGGCCTGGTCCACAGGGAAAAATGTTCTGTCCAACGATGTGGGGGGTGGATTTTTTGTTGCTTTCTCAAGGGATCAGTCTGAGAAAGTGTATGTTCAGCATAAGATTTGCGAACAGGTAGCACCTACCTACCTTATCTCTGCTGAAAGAGATCCATTTGATGATGCATTTGCAACTCCTGAGCCATTTGACATGACACTATGCTTGTGGATGAAAACTATTGTTTCAGTTCACTGGATCTTCAAGTCTTAATTGTGTAGTGTGGAGATGTGTTAGAGACTACTGCACAATGTTTCAGAAGGTGTGAATTGCATTTTTTTGTTGGGATATCATTGCTTGTTGCAGGGCGAGAACGTGTGGCAGATACTGCAGTCAGGGGGTGCAGTATATGTAGCAGGATCTGCCATGAAGATGCCATCTGATGTCATGTCAGCCTTCGAGCGGGCGATAGCTAAGGAGGCAGGCTGGCCTATCAAAACTGCATCACAGTATGTAAAGGAGCTTGAACAGAAGGGTCGTTACACTGTTGAGGCATGGTCCTAATACCTAATACCTGACCTGTTATTCTAGAATCCTTGGAGAGTCTGTTGCAATGGGTTGTTTACATGGGCATTCCAGGGTGTAGTGCGGTTTCTAACCAAATAGGAACACTAGTCTTTACCTTCTTCTTTTTTTTTTTTTGTGTTGCAAAGTAGAACATGACACCATTTTTGTCAATTGATGTTTCTTGTACTCTGCAGAAACTTCACTGTACTAATGCCACCACCAAGTTGTAGAGATGCTAATTGCTTCTGCTTACAATCACTGAGTTTGCGAACTAAGAGCATCTCTACCCACACCCCCTATCAATGTTTCTTACATTCAACATGCAGTACCAATTATTTGTCCAACCGCCACTGACCATAAACATGAAAAAATGGACAATATAGAATGAGAGACTATTTGAATGTTGCCACCTGAGCTGATCATTATGCTTGACCAATTAGAAACAATCATTTTTAAAAACTGGCCCTCTTCGAAGGCGTTTTTAGAGAACCTAAAGTTGACTTTCACACTATTTGTTGAGTGCTATATTTCTTCCAAAATAATGTGTGCATGCCATTTTACTATTGTGTGGAGAGATGCTCTAAAGGGTGGACTAGTGTAGAATAATATTTTTGGGTTTTTGAAATCAACTTCAACAATAGAAATGGTGGTTCATGGAATTTTTGACCTTATATTATGTTGAAATGCAAATATTTGGCACTGATGACCAATGAATGTGCATGGTTATTTGATTGTTTTGTCAAGAAAAAGACAAAGCTTGTGGGAAAAACAAAATGGGTCCCAACACTATAAAAAATTCACATCAAATGTTTGTGCATTAAGTATTCACTTAATTGCAAAATCGATATAGTTTAGTTTAGGGTTTTTTTGGGGGGTTTTTTTTTTCAAGGTAGCTTTAAAGGCCTCTCCAACTTGTGTTAGTCTAGATGAGGTGGCGAGAGCCACATGGGCAAGGGAAATTGTTAGGTTACACTAACATTTTGTGCATGATCTTTTGGTTATTCCATGTTGAATCATGTTAGAATAAGGTGGCTAATACCATTTTTTCATAGGATGTGGATGCAAATTAGGTAGTTGCTTAAGGTGATACGTTGGTTACACACAAATGTGTTTGTGACCTAAATTCAAGCTACACAATTTTTGATTACACATGAAAAAATGGTGATTTATATGCCTTGAAGGGGGGGGGGGGTGTTTGAATCTCATCTATGAATCTATTATACCTTATTCAAAATGAAAGTTGACATGCATGCCATAGAACCATTCAATTTCACGAGAGGAAAAAATATCAAATGAATACAATATGACAACTTAAGGGGGATAGAACCCCAATCCATGAATGGATTTTGTCAGACTATACTTGAAGATGACCAACATGCCACACAACCACACATAAATCACAAGATGCCATAAAACCAAATAGTCACAAGATGCAAAAGAACCAAGGAATAGAACACAATGTCTTCAAAGGGGATGGAACCTCAATCCATGATTAGATTTTGCCCAATTGTAGTTGAAGGTGACCTACATGCCACAAAAACACACAAAATTCACAAAATGCCATAAATCCATATAGTCACAAGATGCAAACAAGGAATAAATCATGATGCTTTCAAAGGGGATTGAATCCAAATCCATCATTTTATTGTACCCAACTACATTTGAAGGTGACCTAGTTGCTACAAAACCACACATAATTCACAAGATGCCATATAGCCACACATAATCACAAGATGCAAAACAAATCGAGGAATACAATAAGATGCCTTCAAAGGGGATTGAACCCCAACTCCAAAATTGGATTATGCCCAACTATAGTTTGAAGGTGACTTGTAAGCCACAAAACTACACATAATTCACAAGAACTTTGATTTATTTTTAAAACATAGCTTTAATTATCACATCCATAAACAAGAATATGGGTTTAGGGGGCTTTCAACTTTGAACCCAACCATGAATGGATTCTACCCAACTATGATTGAAAGTTGACTGCACAAAATCACACAACACCCAAAACATGAAAGCCCATGAAGAAACACATTGTCCAATTTTAGATAACATTTGTATAAACCAATGGGCAAATCGGTTCAAATCCATTATAAAGAAAGACCTTTTGCACTAGATGAAATACATACCTAAGCAGGTTGCTCCTAGAATCCATTACAAATGTAGTCCATACTAATGTTTGTTGGTTTGCCAATCTTGAATGTAGTGTAGAATGAAAATGTCGCAAGAGAATAAAATTTCTAAAGAAACATCCTAACAACAAAATATAGGTGTATTCTAAAACAATTTCTCATCTTGTTCTTGATGTAAGTCAATTTTGAGAAGGTCAATTCATTATTTATAGATAACTAATGTGATCACAATGAACATTTCAACAAGTTTCAAAAAATCTAAAATCTTGTTTAACAATATTTCATTAGATTCTAGCCTTCGCCATAATTAGGATGTTGAGTTATAATCAAAAGGTGGTAACATGGTAGAAGTATGAATTTTTTTTTATTGTGACAAACAAAAAATGATGCATGTTGATTCAATGTTGAACCATCCAACAAGGCTAGACACATCATACCATCTTCACTTGTTGCCAAAAAACCATGTGTTCAACATCATATTGCAACCAATATTGCAAATAGATAATTATTATCATAACATTCAAGACTTCTTGTGCAAGGAACTTCTTGTCAAGTTCATCAATTAACTAAAGCACAACTTGAATGCATTGTGTTTTCACCTTTTGCATTGACTTTGCCCAAGCTTCTTGAGTGACCATGTTGCGAACATTGGTTGCCTTGCATGTTTTGAGTACATTTTGTATTTTATAGTTTATTTGTTCCACCACACAATGTGTAAAGGATCAAAAGTATGTTCAATGAAGTTTCAAAATTGGGGGAAGTTAGTGTATTTGTACTTCTTCTCTTCATCACAATACATGTTGTGCAAGTCAACTTGACACAATTTTACAATACTCACAAAGTCATAAATTAAGATCTTATCAAATACTTGCTCAAAATTTGCATGACTTGCAACATAAGGATCACACAAGAAAACTATAATGGTCATAATGTCGCACAACAATTCAAAATTCATAGTTGTAGACTCATTAATATAAAAATCTTGTGACATCTTCATTAGAACAGTCTTTAACTTTTCAAGGATCACCTTGCTTGTTGCAACCATACTATACTAATCCATGTAGTTTTGATGTTTTCAAAAATCTTGAAACCCTTTGTTTCCATAATTTCAACCAATTTCCATCTTTTAATATTTTTATTTGGATTGTGATTGAAGTATGTATACACACTTGTCGACAATGCCTCGATCTTCAATATTATGAAAAGATTAAAGAAGGTGAAAACCCTTGGTTGGTCATGTGAGCTATGCAATGCACATGAATAAAAAATGGTGTTCAAATTTATTTATTTAGCTTCATTGAAACCTTCGTTTTGATGCCTTGAAAGGTTGTTGCACCATTTACATTAAATAACCAATCTTAGCGATTAAGTCACGGTCAAACAATCCCCCAAAACTTTCATGTAAAGTTTTAAATCATGGTCATGTTGAGGTTGTTTGGTGTGCAACCTTGTGGCATTCACTCTATGTTCACCAAGATTGGTGTCTTCTTGAAATCCAAGATTGGTTATTTATATTAGTGATTTCATCATAACTTACAAAGACATATTTTACTTTTTGGATGGCCATCTTTGTGGTTGCCATGACGACATTGGTCATGCATTCTTCCATATCCCAACCATTAGTGTTTGTTAATGTTGTTCCCTGCCTTCAAAACTATAACAAACTATGCATGCTTTTAAAGTTAGTCATGTGTCTCCCCAACTTCAAATGTTGAAAAATGGTAATGAATTGCACATCTTTTTTTTCTTTTTTTCAACATTATTCAAATTTTCAGCTTAAAGATAAATGCTATCATGCATAGTTGTGCCATAAATATTTTCATTTTGAACATGCTACCTTAACTTTAAATTGATATAAAACTTTCCAAACACTCTACCATGCCAAACTACCTTATAGATGCACCTTTCACTATGCTTTCTCAACCCATTTAACAAGTAATGGGTTGAGAAAGCAAGTAATTTCTTGTTGCGTTTCAATGTGGAATAAATTTTACTTCAAACCATGTGCATCTTGCCATTTAGCACATCAATCATATTGACCCAAAAGGAATTTTGTAATCCATGTATTCTAACAACTCCTATTGAACTTCCATTCAACCTTTCCTTTCTTTTTCATACTTATAGACTTTCTTTCATTTAAAATAAAAACATGTAGATCAACATGATCCACCATAAAAAGGTTATGATCCATCAAGGTAGAAGCCCCACTAACAACTTCATTAACATTGACTTTAGTAATAACATGACCTTTCACTTTGTTAGAATTGAAGGACATTAGGGGGAGAATTCATAGGTGTAAAAACATTGGATGTAAAGAATGGGACAAAACCATTAAAAAAAAGGTTTGTACCCAAAATTTGATGGCAATTTAATGGGTAACATTGTGCAAATTAATTTGACAACACACACCAAAACACAAGGCAAGACCAAAAAAACCTGAAAAAACATAGGTTCAAAATAAAAATATAAGTTGAAAATAAAAGTGATCAACCTCTAGAAAAATGAAAACGCAATGCAAGCATAGGTTCAAAACAACAACAAACAACATGAGAATGCAGTGCCCCTACCATACTTGTAACAAATTTGTTAAATACCTTAAAATAAAATAACTTCAACCAGTTGTAGAACCTTACAATGGTGTGCACCATGAGCCCACTCCCATTTTTCAATTGCAAGATCTTCCAAAACGTGTGATTCCATCATGTGATTCAATTTGCCACCCACAAATCCCAAGACCTTTTCAATTGCTATAACCTCGATTCATAACCACCCATTTTGTTTTTGATCCTTTTGCAAATGCAAAAGTTGAAACATTTACAACTTAAACTTGGAGGTGATCTATTCATGCCCTTAGAAGCAAGAATGGTGATGTGTAGTGAAGGGGAAATGACATGAAGGTGGCTAACTTGGTCAACAACAAAACTGTAACTATTAACTAGTGAATCCCCTCTTGTGATGAATAATGTGTTGGCAACAAGTACATCTCCATTGTTGCACATGGGTGATGATAAAATTAATCATTGGTGGATTGTCAAATGCATGGCAATGTTTAGATGTTTGTTTTCTGGTGACATTGTAACCCTAAACCCTTTTATGAATTTCATTTGTCAAGATTTGAGCCTGCACAAATATGAAGTTTCACCACAATTAAAAATGTTGGTTTAGTTAACATATTGTTGATAAAAAAGTTCAAAATGTTATTATGTTGAACATATATCAAAATATGTGTTTTCCTCCCATCAAAAACCTAGTTGAATCAATCATTAGATTTCTTAAAAAGCCACATCATTGGAGCCAGTGATATGAAACAAAAAATTTGTGAAAATTTACAAAATAGACATACATTGTGTTCATTTCACCTTCAAGCATCTTACATATAATATCACTTTCCACTTAAAACTTCCTATTGGACATAAAATTTAATTTAGCAAATCAATCATTTCTTTTTCTTTTTTTACATTCCAATAAAGGTCACATCTTCATGTGTCAATTGGACATGAAATACACCACCAACATTCACTAATTGAAATCATCCTTGAGTTTTTCACATGTGGATGATGCACATTCCATGATGACTACTTGCCTCAATTTAGTCATTGACAATAATGTCACATCCCAGGTTTCCAATTAACCATTCTTTTTAGTATGGATTGAGCTGACTTTTAGGCTAGCTAGCTTCACGTCCCATGATGTCTATCAATTTCCCATTGCCAAATACCTACATGGTCTATATTACTTTATTTTGTTAGGTGCCATCTTAAAGGGATTTATATACAAGGACTCAAGTGACTCCCCAAAGATATATCTTGAGTTGTAGGTTTAAAAAAAAAACTATGGCTTAATGCTTAAGCTTAATCCCTAGTTTGGATTTGAATGGAAACCCAAAACTAAGCTAGGGGTTTCTATTCAAGTTCACTCCCAAGCATATGGTCTTCTCATGTCGAGAGTGTCGATTTTCATGTTGCATTGGTCAGAAATACATAACTAAGTAGCTAGAGCTAGGAGTAGGGCGGTTCCGCGTTTCACCCAATAGTCACTATCTCTCTCACCAACCTTCAAGTAAATCATAAGCATATAACTGGGTCTTTCTCGAGTTCCTGTGCGAATTGGGTACAAGTAAAGAGGGCATGCATATAGTCCCTTTGGTTGCTTCTTCTTATTTGGCACAGGCTTGAAAAGGATGATAGGCATTGGCACTATCAACTCCATTGGCTTAGGCTCCTGCAAAAAAAACACACCATGAATGAGAGAGAGAGAGAGAGAGAGAGAGAACATCATTGACAATTTAATTATATTGGGCACACCAATTGCACATTTAGGTGACCATCAGAGCATGATTTTACAATTTCACACTAATTGAATAATCTAGCATTTCAACCCATTGTGTGTGTGTGTGTGTGTGTGTGTGTGTGTGGGTGTGTGTGGAGAGCTTGGTACTACTACACACAGTGAGGCAATCGTTAACAGGGTCCCAGCCTGCTCCTTCCAGATAAAGGCCTTTCACAAAAATGCCTTCTTTGGGTTCCTCCACAATGTCCATTTCATCTTTGTAAATTGTAGTGAACTCCCAGACCAAAGTGTCAATAGGGATCAAGTTGCGGCGCGCGGTTGTTTGTAGCACTGCAGTTAGAAAATCAGCTGGATAAGTGAAGCCCGCGAGCCAGTAGACCAATGGATATGTGCCTTCCACCCAACACCTCAGCTCGGTCATTCTCATGACTAGATCCCTCGTCCATGAACCCAAAGGCTTCATTGTTGGATACGCCCTGCCCAAATTCACACAAATGTGTTCATCATAATTGATGTTGTTGTTCTTCGTGGTGGCGGCGGCGACAATGGTTGGTTAGAGTGATTCTTGTCTGTCTTTGGAAACTAATTCAAAAATTGACTTAGCAAGATTCGATAAGAACCAGCTCCTAGTATTTTTTTGGGTGTGATATTTTTGGTAGCATTTTCTTAACTAGTTTTAAAAACTATTTAGAAAGGTTCTAAAAACTTGTTATAAGTCAATAGTAAACTCTTCTTGGGACACAACATGAAAAAATTGAAACAAAAAACATCACTGATAATAAGAACTCTAAAATTAATAAACACACTTTGATTGGAATAGTATTAGGATGATGGGGTGACCTCACAGGAACTGTGAACTGTGTGTGTAAAAAAAAATGGGAGTAGAAAGCATACTTGACCCACATGGCAGGCACTAGGGCCCGAGAAAAGGCTGCAAATATGATTTGAAGATCAGCCGACATGGCAACTAGACCTTGAATACCTTTCTCAAGTTGTGTGCATTGCTCCCGAATACTTCTTAACAGAATGTTGTATCTCTCTATTTCTTGGAACAAAACAGTGTGAAGTGCGGAAGGGTCGAAAGCTTTGGCTTTGATCACTTCATTCAAGTCAAACACTTCTGGACACTGTAGTAGACCCGAAGTATAAACCAAAAAAACAGAAAGAAATGACAATCAATTCACTTAGTTAGCCATGTTAGCCATGGTTACTATGATAGTAAGTAAGACACTTGATGAGTACTAGGGCAATCTTACAATGCGTAATGAACAAAAAAATGCCACATTGTTGGTGATCTTACAAAATTGTAAGAAACCCAATAGTCAATTTGCATGGGAGGAGAAATGCCCAAACTTTTTTTACCTGTAGAAGAAGATCATTACAAATGCTCAAAACATTTTCCTCAACACTTGACCCAGCTTTGCTCCCGCCTGCACTTTTTTGTAAACCCGCAATGGTCATGAGAATCAAATAACTATCAGAAAGTTGAAATGCGATATCAGCATTTGCATGTTGACCAAAGGCTTCAGGCCGATCAGTAGCAGGCAAAGTCTTGATAAACTCTCGGTGGCTTTGGAGGGTGCCATCATCTGGCACATGATAAACACTCAGAGAACACAGCTCAAAGTTGGGAGTCAAAAGAATGGCCGGGCAATAGAACTGGTTCAAGTAAGCTGCAAGAACACGGCGGTCAATCTCATCTGTCACACGGCCTCCATAGTTAGCCTCTGAGATCAAAAACTTCAGAGCATCAAATGGTGTCTCTTCATACTCATCCAAATACGTTGTGAGTAGATCATTTGACACCTACCCATCATCACCAAAATGCCAAATTCTTGAAGTTTGAATGCAAGGGTAGCAAAAAACCATCTCAATCTCAGTTGTTGCTGCTCTTGTTTAAATTAATGTTGGAAGGTTATTGCTTTAAAAAAAAGACAACACTGGTTTAAATCTTTGCTAATTCATCTATCTATCGATCTATGCACATGGTATATAGTTGTTCATCAATTACCAAAAAAAAATTTACTTTGTATTAAAAAGTGGTATATGTATATATATATATGTGCATACCTCAAAGTCGGTGTCGTTGAAGTCATAAGGGATGTTGAGGCCCAAGGTACCAAATTTGCGGCGTTCAAGTAGCACACTATGGAAGTATGCTAGAGCAAAATGCAGCTTTTGGTACTTCTCTTGTGCTTGGCATTTATAGAAGCTTTCTTCAGTTGTTGCTGTATACAACCTCAATAAGTTGGAGCGTAGACCCTGTGTAGGCATGTATGTATGTATGTATTTATGTTCAAAAAACAAAATCCTCAACAAGAATTCATTCCACAAAAAGACAAAATCATCAGAACTATATATAGATCTAAGATCAATAGATTAATCCAACACCCAAATTTGTATCAGAGCACAATTTAAGCTAGCTTAGAATTTGATACATAAATTCAGTAAAAATCACATAGTTGCATGAAGTTAGCACAAGTATGTTGGGAGGGGTGAAGAACGTCTCTCCCACCCTCTTTCTTACCTTGGGAGGCTCTGCAGTCATTTTGACACTGCGTTGAAGGATGCCAATGGGAAATTTATCATTGGGAACACTTGAGAGCCATAAGCGGAAGTCCGGATTTGGGTTACTCTTTTCTAGTGTTTGAACAATCTTTTCGAGCTTTGGAAGCCAGCTTGTCATCAGCTGACAATTTGCCAGAAACACCCAACCCCCATTCTTTGACTGCAGCAACAACAACAACCACCAAACAAACAAACAACAGATTAAAAAACATCAATTTCAGACAATAAGAAAAACAAAAGGCATGGAAATATTTAGGTACCCAAAAGGTCTAATTTGCTACACTAATTATTAGCTGCATAAGATCAAAGAATGATCAGGAACAAGATGCTTGCAAAATTCATTACATTCAGATCATGCCACAGATGTAGAGGCAGATGGGACTGGCTGGACATTGTTTAGGGTTTAGGGTTTACGGTCTACAAAGTGTGGGAAGCTCATGTGTGATGGATAATTCATATCTTGAGAAAAAAACAGTTGGTGTAAGAACCCAGCAGCTATTGACTCTTTTGCAAAGTGCAGGACATAATAGAAATAAGAGAAACTCACAGCCTCATTAATGTTTGCAATGGCAACAGGGCCTTGTCCTTGTCCAAGAGCCACAGTGTGGAATTTATCGAGCATATTCTTTTGCCCAGCAAATTGTCTTAATCCGGAAGTGGGATCAACTCCTGGAACAACATTATTTGAGTCACAGAGTGATAATCTCATCACAAGACTTGCATCACAGTCTCAAAGAGTCATGCCACACAAATCCATGACATGTGTGTTGACCTTTGTTACCTTATATTTGTGTGGATTGAATTGGGGTCATTGGGATGAGGCCTAGAAATCTAGAAAATTTGTTAAAATGCCCAACATGTTTGAACCCAAGGATTTTTAGTTTTCAACTCCCCTGGGCCTATAAAGATTTGGATATCTCTAGTAGGGTTCCAGGGTTTTAAGGTTGCTAGTTGGAGGAATTTCTTTAGGTTAGGGAATTCTATACCTGCAGATAGAATGAAGAGGAGTGGGCTATGAGGAACTGAGTCACTTAAAGAGTCACCGAGGTCTAGAGGTGGTGGCTCCACAAATTTCTGACCCAATGTGTTGGACACAAATGCTGTGCATGCAAACATGATGCGGTCCTGTACTTTGACCAACGCCCAAGACCCAATGTGCAAAATTTGTATGGATCAGAATTAGATTCAATTCTGCTGATCCAAGCAAATGTGAAATTATCTGATCAGATTCAGATTCAGAAAATAATTCTGATCCAATTTCATGCAAGTCTTTAGCTTGCTTGTCATATATTAAGCAGCTCAGCAGCCAAGAGCGGCAATAATATTATTGAAATTCCAGGATTGACAAAAGAGCAAGGAAATTCAGCTGACGACAATGTGGGCTTTGCTTAGAGAAAGAGAGAGAGAGACCTGACGAAAGCAACGAAGAAGCATCATGCGTTGCAACTCACTGCATTTTTCTTCCCATTCTCCAGGTAGCTCATTTTCTTCTGGCTCCGTGTACTTAAACCATTCAAGCCATTTGGCAGCATCTTGTGTCATGCTTGCCACCTGCACATGAAATGTAAGTGCATAAAATTTTGGTCAAGTCCTTTGAAAAAAATTACCAGGCAATTGATCAGAAGACAAACAATCCCCATGCATGATGGGTTGTGCCCCAACCTTTCTAACATGCCAACAACAACAACAACAACAACCAACTGATGAATTCAAGTAACTAACTGACATGTTAAGAGAGGATGTGGGGGGTCAAAGATTCAAGGCAAAGTATGTATGTATGTCAGCTCACAAGGCCTTCAAAAGGACTGATCTCAGCAAGCCCAGTCACATTGTCCCAGGCTTCCTCTTTGATCCACAATGGTGCTGGATTTGGAGGCTGTTTTGTGCGATCCAGAACAATGGCTCCCTTCAAGAAGAATTGCCACTCCTCATTGGTTATCTCACCCGACAGTAAAAGAATCTTGGACAAAATCTGCAACAACAACCCATCATCCATATGCACCCCTCACCCACAAGCTTATAATTTTACTATTACATTCTCTAACTCTATATATATAAGATATGTATATGTATGTAATGTATGTATTTATATATGCTGCTTTGGGGGGGTAGGTGGGAGGATTTTACTTGAACATGAACATTATACAGACCTGAAGGGACAGAAGAAGCTTGTGTTTCTCAAACAGTCCACGAGTTGTGTATTTGTAAACACCATACGTATGGTACTCAATCAAGTACTTGATCCGCTCTTTGATATTGTCTGATCTGATAATTCATTGCACAAAAGAAGAGGTGTATTCCCTTTTGTTAGCTTTTTTTTAAAGGTCTAGAGCTGAACAAGATTTTTGCAAAAGTTGGTTGTACTAAGTAATAAACTGAAGAAATACACAACCATTGTCATAAGCACATTTGCTACTCAAACCCATGTAACTTATGCTCCTCCCCTGGAGGGCAGGCCCATAGGCCAAGTTAACAGTAATGAAAGACAAGTTACAAAACTTGACACCTTGCTCCTCATCATGGGTGTGATGTATTTAATGAATTCTAAGATGTCATTGTAGTAGTTGCATAGATTTGAAATGAATCTAATGAGTATAGGATCCATCTGAAGCACAATTTTAGTATTGTAACTAGTGTTTTAAAGCGAAGTTTAAGCATTATATAACCAATGAAAGAAAAAAGCAAATGACCAATCCTAGTTTGGGTCAAATTATTCACTTGTTAATACCATTTCAAGACTACCTAAATCTTGGGCAGGAGAGAGAGCTCAAATTGATGAGAGAGAGAGAGAGAGAGAGAGAGAGATCTTTACTTTGTGGACTTGGCAACGGAGATTAGAAAAAGCTCAGTGTATGACTCCAAAGAGAATTGGTACATAGGGTCAATTGCAACAAGCTCTATGAGGATAAAGTACAATAAGGAAGCTCTCTCGGCACAAGGTTTGTAAGCTGAACTAGCAATTTCAATCTTTTTGGCTGTTATTTCTGCAACCTCCAGAGATTGTTTGACCTGCACTCACAGAATTCACACATCAAGGTTTCAGGGTCTTCAGGGTTTAGGGTTTAGGGTTTTGCGCATGTATTGTAAGTTCTTTTTCCATTGGGAAAATTTGGTGCTCCAAGCTCCTCCTAGATCAACAATAGTAGTTATTAGTAGTAGTTGTAGTAGTAGTATTTTGAAATTGGTCTTAACATTTTGATCAAGATCAAGGTGTTTTTTTGTTTGTTTGTGGGGACTGGTTTGTGCCATTGTAGTGTTGAATTTATTTACCTTTTCCCAAGTCTCCTTTGATGTATCCAGAGTTGCAATCAACTCAAGGTTATCAAGAAGTGGACCTTCTGCAGTAATCAAAAGCCGCAAGATGTTATCCTCACATGCAGCTTGAGTCTTCTTCCCATTTGTCACCTACCCATTACACAAAAAACCCACACTCAAATAAATACATTAGTCATTTTTTTTTAGTACCCAACAAATGACAAATGTGTGGAGTACTAAAAAAATTTAGTACCCAGTTTTCCAGTTCTTAAAAAATGGAGAACCCAGTTCCAAAAAACCCTAAACCCTAAATCCCAAAAACCGTAAAAACCCTTTTGCAGTTTGGTTTTCCACTAATCAGAACTGGTGGTTCTAATCCTCCAAGCATGGTACCCACCCAACACTAGTTAGTTGCTAGCTAGCTAGCTAAAGAAGCAAAATTATGATGCAAGGGAATTTTAGGTTTAGGGTTTAGGGTGCCACTCACTGTGATAATGAGCTCATTTCTCTGCTTGTCCAAGTCAGGCCTCTCCTTCTGCACCACTAGAGTCAGCAACTGTTTCTCAAGACTGTCCTCCTTCACCGAGAAATTGATGATGGTTGTCTTTGTAGCAATTTCTGGAGCAAACTGTGGATTGCCGAGCTTTGTGGTGATGTAAAGCCTGAAGTTTGAATTGTAGTCCAATTCTTTGTCTCCCAGATTCAAATACACCTGAAGTACTCATCCATCATCAAGTCACAATTTTACAAAAATTTCCTCATTCATACACACCTACCCCGATTCCAAGTAGTCATTGGACTTTCAAGAATATGCAACTACAACACAAGTATTAGCATGAAGGGTTTAGGGTTTAGGGTTTATGAAATTGCATAATTGCATAATGTTCCATAATTATATCATTGTGCCCGATTTGTCACAATGTAATTAGTGAACGAGCCTTTATGGTCCAAGTTTAATCAAGATCATAATACGCAATTGAACTATGTACTACTTATGGTTAAGTGATTTGAATGCAAAGTAAAATTGATCAAAAAAGAAAGGTTAGAGAAAACTATTTATAGATCTCTAGTTGCCAACCAACCCACAAATTGGTTCTAAGTTCAATCCAAAATTGTATGCCAAATCCTAACATGGAAATGCAAAGTCTCTCTCCCTTTGGGTAAAGCCCAAGAAATCGCAAAATCGACAACCAAGAGTACTCGAGTTCCTCTACCCCATTTAAGAAGAATAAGCAAACTTGAGCCCATTGAATGAGCCCAACACTCTTGTAGCCTATTTGGAATGTCTCTCTCTCTCTCTCTCGACTCATTAATACTTGCTCCATGAGTAAAGATTAGAGAGGAGGTTTAGATACACCCACCTTACCACTTCGGTAGACAAAGGCCTTTGTGAGAATGGGCTCAAGAGATGGGTCTATTTCTTCCATCACATCTTGAAGGAGCACTGGCAGCCCGAGTTGAATAGCTCTCTCCACTACCACCATCAAGTTGTCCATCTGTTGTTGTTGATCCATGTGACAAAAAAAAAATCTCCTTCTTCAAAATTCACCATTGAAATTCACCATTGCAATTTTAGAGATTTGTGTTGTTTTGAACTCTTATTCTTACACTTTTCGTTGGAAATTAGGGAGAGTAGTGTTGTCCTTTTGGAAATGAGTAGGGTTGTTTTAAGTACATCAAGAGAAGTGAACAAATGTAACTTACTTGCAAATCAACAATCTCCAAAGCTTTACTTGCTTCCATATTCTTCACCCACTTCTTTGCTTGTTCCTGAAAAGGAAGGGGTTTTTTTTTTGCACCCAAAAAATCTTGAATCATTATTCATGTGAACAAAACAAATGAAAAAGGAAGAGTTGTCAACTAAATGACAATCATGTGCATAATAAACACGCTCAAAAGAGCCAAGAAAGGGTGTCGGATCAAAGTGAAAAATTGAAACAAATTTGTAAATATGTTTATGTGTAAATATCATTTTAAAATCTTGATAACCATGACAAAACAAGTTGTGCTAAATGACTTTATAATACGAGTGCCACAAAATTCAATTCAAAACTATATTTAATGCAATTTTAGGTTTTGGTTTGAGCCAAGGACTTATGAAATCAACATATGTGTTGATAAAACAAGCTCAAAAGAGCTTCATGTGATAGAGGAGGGGAGGAGGATCAAAATTTACTTGTGGGTCGATCATGAGAGGCCACCGATTGCTTCTAGTCACCATTACTCCATTTTCTGTGGAGAATGCATCAGCAGGCAAGCCTTGGAGATTCCATTCTCTCACATCCCCCGCATCGGAGAGGAAGGATACAAAAGTAAAGTTTGGTGATGATGGAATTTCAAGCTTTTGCACCTATACAACAACAAACAAACGAAACAAAACAAAACAAAAAACACACCCAATTTACATACAGAATTCATACATGAATTATGCGGAGTATTGATCAGGTACTAACTACACCATTTTAATTTTTAAATTTGAATTTGAAGTTTTTTTTTTTGGGTGCATTTATCTCTATCCACAAACTGACACTTGGAAATTAAAACCTCCAAAAAACCCACAACTAGTAGCTACAAGCTACAAGCTCTGAGTTATTGTGTTGTTACTACATTGTACCTCAGATATCCAGACAAGGTTCACAAGATCATCACGGTATTCGGTTGCAAAAGGCCCTGCATATGATAGGAAAGCAGCAGCCACAAGGCAGTCACCAGGAAGCTTTCTTGTACCCTCTTCCAAATTGATGATTGATGCTTCCCACCGTTCCTTCTCACCAGCCAACCCCGACACCAGTTTCTCGGCTCTGAACAATTTCACCTAATAGTAGTATTCATAATGATCACATCACACCCAAAGAAAAAATTTAACAAAAAAATCAAAATTCAATTCCCCTCTAGAGAGATCTAGAGAGAGAGTAAGTGGGCTATGTCGACTTTGCAAAAATCTATGTCTGAAACCAGAAATGACAACAACAACAACAACAACAAGATGGTTATGTGAGATATAATAACTCACATTAAGGTCATCAAGCTCAGCTTCAAGCTCTGCTTTCGCATTAATGGATTTGTCATATTTGTCTTTCAAAAGTTGAACCTTGGCCATGATCTCCGCAAGTTGGGCCCTGATAACTTAGATCAAGAGAGACTTGTTCAGAAACTAATGAGAGTGCCAAAGTCATCGATTTCGGTCCAAGTTGTTATTATTATTATAACCCACCCACATTCTCAAAACTGGACATGAAACAAAATCAGCTCAATAAACTTTGGAACTTGATCAAAAGAAACCATATCATAAGGTAACAATGACCAATATATATATTACTTTGCTCTTGCTAACGATGCCTCTTGTCTGGCCAGATTATCTTGAGCTGCTTTTAGCCTAGCCTTTTTGGGTGCTACTTCTTTTGAAATATATCCATATTGCTCCATTGCTCGTACCTAGTACAAAAAAACACGACGATTGTTGTTGTTGTTGTTGATGATGAGCTTATTTAGATCATGTAATCTTTCCATTCTCTGAAGCTCAGTGGAATCTCAAGATTCGAACTTGTTTTAAATTCTTGCCTAAATCTTTCGACTAATTTTTGTAGTTTCGTTGCTTGAGACAAATGGGCTCCTGATCAACTCTTTGGTAAAATTATTTTAACAAAACTCATGATGATGATGATGGTTTTACAGCTTCTACAATCCTTGGGTTTAGCTAGAAATTGCAGTTTTGAATTAGGTAGATTTGACTTCCTTTTTCTATTGCAATTCTTTTAGATCCAACTTGTTTTTTTTTCTGAGCTGCTGTTTCCGGTCTAATCTCAACTGGAAATCAGAGAGTTGCGGATGTAGGTAGATAGGTAGTAGTTATTTTTTGCAACAGAAAGGGGCAAAAGTGGTCAACAAACCCAGAGACAGAGTCCTTTGCAAGCACCAGACACTTTTCCGATTGCCTCAGGTGTAAACTCTGCCTTCTTTGTGAACTTACCAATCTTAAGCAATACTGCATCCACCTGCATTACAAATAAATCCCAGCTCACAAAATGCTCACAAAAGCTTCATAATTCATTGCAGGTTCAAGCTAATATAAGCTCAAACAATTAAGATATACCCATGATAAAAAAAACCTCATGATTTTTATGAATTTTGGTTTCTTGCCAATACTACTTCATGTTTCTTATGAAGTGATTTCTTTTCCATGTATCCATCATCATCATCAATGGCTATTGCAAAACCCAGCTTTGAAATCTAGTCTTTTATACCAGAAGATCCTTGTTGTAATTCATGAGCTTTTCCAGAAACTGTGAGTCTCCGAGTGCTAATTTGGCTTCTGGCCATGTCGGTGGTCGCTTGAGAACTGTCATCACAGCTTGCAATGTGATTTCAACCAATGCAGGTGGCTTCGCATATGCCTTCACTTCCGACATGTCTTTCTTTGATAGCACATTGAGTGCTGCTTCGGCTGCATTGAGTGCAGGCATTGCCTTGTCGAGCTCCACTTGACAATCAGCTGCAATGATGTTGCAAAGCTCTGCCTCTTTTGTAATTCTTGCTGCTTCTGCATTCACCTGGTGGGTGGTTGACACCAAAAAAAACATCAAAATCCAAATAAAATATTTCCTTTTTGGTTTATGGTACTCAATTGAAAATGGGAATTCATGTAGATAATCTGATCTCTTTTATATGATGAAGTCAAACAACATATTGCAAGATCCAGAATTCACCAAAAACCACGTCTTTTGTGAATTGATTTCTTACCCATGATCATTATCAATGGGCTATTGCAAAACCCAGCTTTGAAACGAGAGAGAGAGAGAGAGAGAGAGAGAGAGAGAGAGAGAAAATGGTTTTTTGACCTTGAGCTCTTGCTCATCAACCACCCGTTTCTCACTAACAATTTCCACAAGAATCTCCTCACATTCCTTCTTTGCTTGAGCAACCACAACAGCCTTATCTTGGCACACAATCTGCATTTTAGCCACCGATTCTCGTGTGGCATTCAGTGTTGATAACCCGCCTCGAAGTTTGGAGGCTTGATTTTGCAGTTGATTCTTTTTCTCTTTGAGCAAAGTCCGATAACTGCAACCATACCAGGGAAGGAAAAAAACAAACATTCAATGCCCACAACAGATTAAAGTTATCCGTAAAGTCAGGCGATTAGGGGGCGAGAACGGCCAGTTTCTGCATAATAAGGCATCAAATGTATAACTGGGAATGAAATTTTACAAAACAAAATAACTGGGACCCAAATTAGTTTTTCCACCAATTTTGGTGGTAAACCAAGTTTCATGCCCTCTTTCCTTTTTCCTGAGCGCCTCCTCCACTGTTGCTACATATATTTTCACTGCTCCTACCTGTACAATTACTATAATTACTCTCGAACCTTGTGCATTAAATGCTGAGTTTCAGCATTTCATACTGAGATTTAATAAAATTTCCTTACTTTGCAGAGACCACTGAAAGATGCAATAAGGGGTGAAAGCAAAGGAGATAGGGAGAAAAAACTACCAAGTTCTTAAAACTTTCCCTAAAATTGGAAGACCGTTAGGAAAAAAAAGAGGAAAAAAAGATGTTTGAAGGAATTGGGTTGTAGTAGTAATTACCCTTTGGCAAACTCTAGATAGCTTGTTGGAGTGACATAGTTCTTGCGTTTCACTTGTAAATACATTTTCTGCGACATATCAACAACTGACTTGTGTATGATCACAAAAACCTTGCATACATTGGCCTTGGCCTCTGCATTTCCCACATTCTCCTCATCCTCCATCAGCTTAACTGATACCTCAGACAATGCGTCTTCAGGCCAGTCTAAAAACCTGCCAACACATCTGAGAAAGTTTTCAAAAACTTACACAACACAACTCATACACAATACCAACTACATTCAAATTTTTTTCAGAAAAAAAACAACTTTTAAAAAAATTTCCCATTCATTTTCAGTCACCTCCTCTCATGGAATTAATTTCCCTTTTAAATCACAAAGGAAAAAAAATTTCCATTCATGGATGATTGGTGGACTGAATTCATCCTCTCTGGTTTTTGTCTTTGGACACATGAAGTAAGTCAAAAGAGTGTGTGTTTGTGTGTGTGTGTGTGTGTGTGTGTTTTGGTTGTGCTCACACACCAGTCTATAGTCGAGCAATTGACAAGGCCAGGGAACATCATCAAGCGGCGATTGAAATTCTCTGAGACAGGGCTAAGGCACAAAACTACATGAAGATTGTTGCGGGCTCGTTCCAAGAAGAATGCATATAGTGCATCCTCGGTCTCCATGATCCCTGCCTTCTTGGCTGTAGGCCGAATCCCATCATAAATTGCTGAAAGATCATCTTTTGTGAACAGATTCGGAACCTACATGGAAGCGTGAGCGCATGTGCCATCCATCAAAACAGAAATTCCACAATGTTATTAGAGTTATCTGGAAAATAAGGAAAACACAGCACTAGAACCCTGAGTTTGGTCATAAACAAGGTGAGATTTTTTTTTAAAACCTGCAAAAAAGTACATTAGCATTCAACCTAGGGTGAAACTTAGAAAACCGTCAATTTTGATGGTTATATGAATTTCACCCTATCTTTCTTTTTTCCTGAGCGCCTCCACTGCTGCTGCTGCATAATATATTTTCACTACTCCTACCTGGACAGCTACTATAATTCCTCTCGAACCTTGTGCATTAACTGCTGAGTTTCAGCATTTCATACTGAGATTTAATAAAATTTCCTTACTTTACGGATACCACTGAAAGAGGGGTTAGGGGGTGAAAGGGAGGCCCAAAGACAGGGTGAATTTACGGATTCCTCTAATATATCTTTGGTAACATTGGGCACACGTCAAATTCCTCCTCACTTCACAAGTCTCTTCTTTCTCCCAAAACACCCACTTAAGTGATAAATATGTGTAAGAAATCCCAATCTTTGTTCTAACATTGCACACGTCTCAAATTCTTTCTCACTCCTCCCCACCCACAAGTCTCTTCCTCCCAAATGACCCATTAAATGATATGAGCAAAACAAATGTCACAAATCTTTGCTAATATTGCACGGATCTCAAATTCCTACTCACTCACTTCCAAGTCTCTCCTCCAAAACACCAATTTAAATGATGGATTTCTTGCAAATCGAGACTCAATTTTTTTTCTTTTTCTTTTTCCCGCAAACATCTGAGCAACACAAGGGGTGTTAAGAGATTGAGGGATGAGAGTTGTAAGTAGGTAGTAGAAAAGGGGGGAGTAGTTGAACAACAACCAACCTCCCCAGTGCTAAGGATGTTGTTGATATCCTCCAAGAATGTCTCCTCCACAACTTGGGTGTCATCAAATAGGAAAACCACTTGCTGCTTGTTCTCTCCTATCCCTGCTGCTTGATAGAGGAGCTTGAGATCATCATGAAACTGCTGACTCAAGTATGTTCTTGTGATTCTCACTTGAAATACCTGACAAGGAAGCAAATCAAAACACAAATGCAATTCATTCACCACACAATCACCTTCCTTTTTTTTTTTCTTTCTTGGTGTGCCAAATGAGAGAGAGAGAAAGACAATTTTTTGTCTCAATAATATACCCTTTTTTTTATTAAAAAATTTATAAAAAATTACCATTTTTTTTAGAGATGTTTTGACAAGATTTCACCCATTTTGTCATGTTGTATAATTTTTATATAATTCTGAATGACTCTCGAATTGTCGCGTTGATGATCACTAAAATACCCATCCTACATAAACCACCAGTTTCGATGAAACATTGTCACTGGAATTTTTTTGAATCTGACCCATTTGAACTGTTTGGATAGTTTTTTTTTTTTTAAACAAAAATGTTGCTAACTAAGAATGTGCCATATCGTTCTTTAGGATGCTTGCAACTCATTGTAATCGTTCTAAAACTCGAATGAAAAACATCCATCCAAATGTGATGATTTGTTCATACAACAACAACAACAACTTAACGTTTCCTTCCATGACAAACCAAAAGTGGCTCATTCCCTACCACCGGTGGCTGCGGTGGCTCCATCCCATTTGCAAGTTGAAACATGGGGCCATTGGGCGGTTCTTTGAATCATTGAAAGAACCGTTGACCCCCTGTTCTTTGAATGATTTGAGAATCAAAGAACCGTCGGTTCTGGTTCTTTGAAAAAAATTCTGAATTTCAAAAACCCCAGAGAATCAAGGCGGGGTTTTTTTTTCATGAACAAACCGACAATTCTCTAACCAGTTATTTGAGCTTTTTTGAGAACCGTGCTTACAGGCCAAAATCGGTTCTTCAAAAAAATTTAAAAACTGCCCGGCATATGAGTAAATACCCGCATTGATAACCGAAGGGTATCCATCTGGTTAGAACTGTCACTTTTGGTTCCAATTAGTAAATAACCAAATCAAAACTAGGTCTGATTTAGGGTTTAGGGTTTAGGGTTTGAGACCAGAACCAGGTTCTTTGATTTTCTAACAACTCAAAACTGGGATTTTTTTGGGGCAAAAAAAAATAGAATCAGGGGGATAACAAAGGTTAACCAAAAGTTAACCACCGGTTTTGGTTTGGGTTACCCAGAATTGGGTAGGGTTTTTAGAATGGAAACCAGAACTAGAAGCTATTTATTTATTTATTTATGTATTTATTTATTTATATATATTAAGAACCCAACCTAGAACTAGATTCCAAGTTCCAATTTTTTTGGGGGGTGGAATCCGCACTAGAATCACTCTTAACTGATTTGGTTTGAAACCAATGTTGGCCGATTCTTTGATTTTGATAAGAACCTCGCAATTTAGGGTTTAGGTTCTTTGATTTAGGGTTTAGGGTTTGAAAATTTTCCCAAAGAATTTTGGCAATGCAAAGAATTGATGGTGTAGTAGTGTAGGTCCTTGACCTGGTTTGGTTGGTTTTTTTTGAGAACCATTTGTCAAGGGTATACATATACCCTACCCTTAAGAACATGTGAAAGGGAACCAACCCATTGTCTAGATATGGCGACTTTAGAAAAAAATAAAATTCCCTCATAATGTGGCAACTTGGGCTGATTTTATTTTATTATTATTATTATTATTATTATTTTATTTTATTTTATTTTTTAAAAAGTGCAAATGAACCAAACAAAGGGTTGAGACACACCAGTACTGTCGGAAGTGACCAGTGTTGGGCAGTTCTTTGAACGAGGGTCAGATACCCTCCCGTTATCAAACGGGTATGAACTCACTCACCTGTTGGTTGTAAAAATTGAAAGAACCGATTTTTGGTCCCTCGCCCAACGTCAAAGAACGGGCCATAGAACCGTCGGTTCTTTGAGTTTTTTTTTTTTTT
>Ga0116227_10002350_pt1 | contig 43134 bp, 30 predicted proteins | sample S1TSphgellanicum_FD_89693 | JGI IMG/M metagenome (GOLD analysis project Ga0116227, IMG submission 89693) | Host-associated microbial communities from peat moss isolated from Minnesota, USA - S1T2_Fb - Sphagnum magellanicum MG | ecosystem: Host-associated > Plants > Peat moss > Unclassified... | reverse complement strand
TGTTTTTTTATTATTGTTTGTGTTTTTTGATTGTTAGGTGATGTTGATTTGTGTGTTGATGAGGTTTTGGGTGGTTGGGGTGGGGGGGTGTGGGGGGGGGGGTGGGGGAGGGGTGTACCCACATGTGGACTAAGTAGGTTTTTCAACCCACCTTGAGAAGTCCCTTTCAATGATCCATAAAACCGAATGATTGTGCCCTTTTACAAAATTGGGATGAAGAAGCATTAAAACTTTGGGTTGATGCTTATAAATGTTTCCACATTGTGCATTGACACAATTACAACATGCCCACTTTAATGTTGGGTTGTGGATGGTGTATTGCAAATGGGTTTTTTTTTATGACATGACGTGTGCTAGACCACCATCATAGGAAAGCAATGCCACATTTGTGTCAACAGTCAATTGTGCCCCCAACAAGGCCCCAACCACAAACAATTGTTGGCATTTGTTGTTCATGATCCCAAAGTTCTTGTGTATACTTTGATACTAATATTGAATGAGGACAATTCAAGATAATTCATGAATGCACCAATCCACATGACAACCAACCAATCTACTTTTCCCTGACTTCAATTAGGCCTTCAATGTCCCACGGTAACTTTCAATTGCAACATTGGTGTCTTGCCCAACATATGGTAGATTTCAAAATCCAACCACCCACATGTGAGTTTTATGTCACCAATTTTCCTCCATGTATTTCCAAAAGACATTAGTTGTAGGGTACTTGTTAGTGATATATTCTAGCATATTCATTGCCCACATTTTAGCACTTGCTCTAGATGGACCATCTCCAAAACAAAAGGAAAGAATGTTCAAAAAAATCTCTAGCAATCTTGATTCAAAAATCCAAAACTTCTCCAAATGTTACAAACAAAACTATGGAAAGAAATTCTCTCTTCTCTATGTTCAAATCCTCCTAGTTATACCAACTCATAGTGTTGTTTTAACTTAAATAATCACTAGCTAGTATAACTCAAAAATTAAAACAACAAGCTAATGGTCACAAGTTCAAATTCTCCTATTCTATTAACTAATCAATTACTGCAATTATCTGGTTACTAGTTCTTGTAACGAACCAATTATCTTTTGAACTTGTTAATAAAAAAATTCAAAGTATTTTCAATCAAAATGTCTTACTAATTATTGGTTAAATAAACCGGTTATTATATGCACAAAAAAATGGGGTTATCATTACCCCCCCTTGAAATCTAGATTTTTTCCTCGAAATCAATCACCTATAACCACTTGTTTAATTCTTGCATCTAAATCATCAACATGTTCATTCAAAGGAATCAACTAAGGACCTGGTCTTTCCATAATAAGCGTATTTTTTAGTATCGTATCTGAATTTTTAAAAACTTTAAAAGCATGAATAACACTATCAATCAACGTAACCTCTATGCCTACTCCAATCTCTAGTAAAGTTAATGGTACAAGTTTTAGAATGGCAGGTTCTTCCAAACTTCTACCTTAGTGTTAGAAACAACATGGTATTGTTAGTACTTCCATAGGTTCTATGTGTAAAAGTAAAACATAAGAAATAATAGTTAGTTTTGTTCTTCCCCTGATGGGTTCAAGTTTTTTAGTAGTGGTAACAACAGGTTCAGTCTAAGAACTTGTAGCCATAGTAGTTAATTGCACAAGTGAACTCTTCTCAAAAACATTAACATGTACTTCAACAAGTTTGTTAATAGTCAATCATACTTGTAGCCCTCAAAATGTAATTAGTATGCAATTGGTTCATTCAAGTAGGCCTTTTCATCTACACGAACAATGTCCAAACCCTCTTGAATCTATTTTTTAGTGATCTCCTACACCGTCTACCACCATTCCTTCCACTTCAGGTTCTTTTTAGCCAATGTTCGGTTCAACACCTTGAACAAGGCATTGTCCAAAAGTAATTTTTCAAACTCCTTCAATTGATAATCCATGTAAGTAGCTTGAAAATTTTTACCATGTGATTTACAAAGTGTTTCCAATTCACCTTTTAATTTTTGAATCTATACCCGAAGTTCATGGGTATGATTTTCCATCTCAATGTTGACTTTTGTCAATTTCTCCCTTTGTTGCAAATAGGTATTTTCCAACTCCAACATAATCTTTTCCCGCTATACAATAATGGCCTCCAATTTACCATAATCCTTTGTTAACCAATCCAAGTTAGTCTATAGGGTCTTAAGGTCATTACGTGTTTTGAAATGGGCTTGGGTTGGTTCAATATTCAGACTTTAAGGTTTTAGCTTTTTTGATTGCTCTTTTAGTTTCGACACTTTAGCAACTAGGTGTTTGTTTTCTACTTGTTGATTGAAAAGTTAGGCTTTTACAACAACTAAGTCCTTATCTTTGTTTTGGAAGGCTTGCTTATGACTAATGAGTTCTAGACAATGAGCATGTAACTGGTTATTTTTATCTTTTAACAGGTTTTCATCATTGTTGTGCTTGGATCTCAAATCAACTAAACTATTTTATTGTCTAAGGCCAAGCCTGAGAAATTAAAGCTGCTTGTTGAAAGAAAAGGTTAACCTATTTTAGGCTTTCATACTAAGGATAGGCTACTAACATCTTAGGAAAAATATAAACATGTTTAACCTAGTCTGCTTCAATAAAGTTAGGTTGAACTAGCTCAATTGGTTTTGCACCTATTGACAACGAGTTATTAGCTTATTCTATAGGAGTAGAAGTTTCCTAAATAGGTAAAGGTTTTTGATTGGATACCTATTCAGAATCAGGTTCATTTCATTCCTCCATGAATTGGTCACTCTCTGTCCTGATTGATTCATTATCTTGGTGCATGGTGACATCAGCTTCCATGTCTTCATTGCCTCCCTCCATCACCATAATTTGTTGATGGGTATGAGGTTTCTTTTTGGTGGTGAACTACTTGGTTCTGGACTCAATTGGTCGTTGGGTGTTGATGGTTCAATTTGTACCTTCATTCATTGTGACTATTGAACTATTTGTGGCAATATGTTGGCTAAATGTATCGATCATCATTCACTTATAAATTGTTCCTTGGTCACAACCTTAGGAAAAACTTCTCTGAATTGTTCCACAACAATCCTCTTTTCCTCTCTTCCTTGTACTCATGGTGGTTTTGGAGAATCAAAAGGTGTATCCTCCTTTGACAAAGGAAACCAATGATGTAAACAAACCTTTGTCACAAGTCCAAAGTAATAGGTTGTTGTTTTTCTATCAATTGCTGTTAATCATGTTGCTATTTGTTTTTTATGTTCAATCCACTAGGTCAACTCTATGGACATTTATGTTAGCATAATGGAACACTAATTGATTTTCTTCTCCTTGTTTGACAAGTTCAAAATAATGGCAATGTGGTTGTTGAAATATGTTAACCTTTCATGTTGATAAATGATTTGCAAGATTGCTGCAAACCTGACACAATATTTTTCCTTCATCCGAATAACATTCCACTACTCTTTACTGACAAATGCATCCGGTCTAGCGATATTCTTCAAGGGCATTTGAGCTTTTTTGACCAATGCATTGGCTACGTCCATTGCACCCTCAGTACTGACACCAAATTGCTTTGCAATTAATGCTTGATCAATGGTAATTTTTTCACCATTGATAATTGTTTGAATTTGTCCATCCTTTGTGGACTTCTAGGTTCACAAAAATCCCTCCAATAGGTTTGATCGTGGAGTTGTCCAATGAACAACAAACAAACCTCCTATTACCCTCCTTAACTTATTCCTTTCCCCGATGCCTCATCATGTATTTGGAACAAAAATTTGGTAGGTATTATAACAAGTATGTTAGGAGAACTAGCTTCTACTTCCAAAAACCTTCTTTTAACTGGTTCTGATGAAAATGATGCCGGTCACTTAACTTCAACAGGTTGTTAAGCCCATTCTACTTTCTTTGTGGCTCTATCCTCAACTTGTTCTTTTTTAGAATCACTAATAATAATGAATGTAAGAACAAATGATGCAATGTGCCTTCGAAGGTCCCTCAAAGTTTTTCCAAGTTCTTCTCCTATAGTAGTAGAATGCCTCAATGCTTCTATAATTTCTTGTCCTACATCTTTGCTTTCTCTAGAACTCTCATTGCTTTCATGAAATTCAAGAGGTGGTCTTGATGCAAGTGATTCAATATAGATTGCTCCAGTTGTTCTAAAAACTTCCTCTCTAATTCTCTACAATCATTTTTCCTTTGTTTTTTTCTTCTCCCTTTCTTTTCTCAAATTTGCCTCCCTTTTACTTGCTTTCTCTCTTAACTAGTCTAAGGCATTCATCGCCTCATTTTGATACAATAAAGAATATAAAGAAAACTAAAATGAAAAAATGAAAGACATTCTAAAAGACATGTTAATTCTTTGTATTGTGGCTAAAAAATGGAATTGGTTACCTTATCAACATGTTATTATCGCCTTATTGAACCAAATTTGGTTCAATGAAATGATTGTCAAATTTGGTTTCAATCACATGGTCTGTTGTTAGACCTTTGTTGGTTTGAACTAGTTCCTTGACCAACAAGTTACTAGAATGAATAGTCTCAATCGGTTCCTCTTTTGACAAGTTGTCAGAATAGGTTTCTTCAACCTGTTGCTAATTAGACAAGTTATCAGAATACTTCACCTCTAATGGTTCCTCTAATAGAAAATCATTAAGTTTAACCAAAATAGGTTGAAATGTTTGATCCTCTATAAACTTATAGGATTTCAACTTGTTAGTATTGACCAGTACTGGGTTAGGATCAAATTTATCAATAGTTACTAATAGTATTATATTATTGGGTAAACAATATTGGATCTTGTATGGTCCAAACCATCATCTTGGAAACTTAGGGGTATGTGCCTTAATAGCCCTTGGAAACCATAAAACATAATCTCCAAATTGATTTTTTCTCAATGTACCGGTTTTGAGACCATAATGACTGACTAGTTCCATTGGTTAAAAGCTATCAAGTCTTGGGCTATTAATTAATTCTTTTGCAACTTTTCTAGCTCTAATAAATCGTTAGTTAGAACTTTGATAAGATTTGGATCATATATTTGGCCTGGCCTAGATGGTAGCAGGTACTCTATAGCTAGTGATGGGTATAATGCATAGACCAGTTGAAATGGATGTGACCAGTTCCAACTTTGAAAGTAGTTCTAGAAGAAAATAGAACTATGGACATGTGTTCATCCTAGTCATTTTAGTTTTCATTCACCAATTTTGTGAGTAATGTACCAAATTTTTTGTTAATAGACTCAACTTGTCCATTCCCTTATGGATAATAGACAATAGAATTGGTATGTCTCAAGATGAAATGATTAGTTAAATAATGAATAACATCATTAATGAAATGGTTACCTTGGTCTATTACAATAGTAAATGGACAACCAAACCGATTAAAAAATATGGTCATATAATAACTTTGCAATAACAATAGTTGTGTTAGTTCACAAAGCTTTAGCCTCCATCCACTTAGTAACATAATCAGTGGCAACTAAAATATATTGGTTGCCAAAATAATGACTTACTGGTTTAATAGGTCCAATAAAATCCAATCCCCATTTTTGGAAAGGTTCTTAGGCATAGTAATAATTAATTTTTCCATATTTTGTGCCAACATGTTACCTATTCGTTGGCACATATCATAGGTTTGACAAAATTCATGAACATCTTTATTCATGGTTGGCCACAAATAAGTAGCATCAAGAATATTTTTCACAATGATGTCTGAAGAGAAATGTCCTCCACTAACTCCATTATGTAGCTCCTATAGTATAGTTGGCACTTATTTAGGTTACAAAACATGATGGAACCTGTTGTCTTGTCCAAATCTGTAAAGTATCCCATTTTGTAAAATAAGTGGTTTAGCTCTTTGGGCTAAATATTGTCATAGATCTTTCTAACATCATTCCCTCTATCAGATAATCATAAACACTCTATAACCACACTAGCTATAAGGTGAACAAATGAGCATCAATGGTTTGATCAAGTACACCAACTAATTTTGTTTGATTGGGCAATCTATTCAATGCATCTGCCATCAAATGGGATCTACTAGGCTTATAAACAAATTTGAAATCATATTCCAAAAATAACAATAACTACCTAGTTATTATGTTAAAAACTTGTGATTTATTTACCAGGTACACCAAACCCATGTGATCAACATAAAACACAAACCAATTACCCAGTAAGTAACGTCTAAATTTGTGTAATGCATAAACCATAGCTAAGGTTTCTCTCTTAGTAATAGTATATTTTTCTCAACTGAATTCAACAATTTGGAAACATACATAATCAATTGGTCAAACTTACCAATCGGGTGTGTGTTAATATGGCTCCTTTGCTAATTGAGATGCATTTGTATGAACATGAAACTCAAGCTCCTAGTTTGGACTAATCAAAATAGGCGCTTGTATGTATTGGTTCTTAATCTCCTCCCAAAAATTTTGGCATTTTTCAGTCCACTCAAAGACTTCAGACTTTTTGAGCAACTTAGGTGATAGGTGACATGATTGAAGCAAAGTTTTTGATGAAACACCTATAAAACTAGGCCATCCGATTAAAAACTTGGATTTCCTATGGGGTAGTAGGTACTTGCATGTTTACTAAGGCTTCAACCTTCTTAGGATCCATGACCTTGCCTTCTTTGGACACTATGAATCCTAAAATGGTTCCTGAAAACACCATGAATGCACACTTGTCGAAGTTCAAAGTAATACCAAACTTTCAACATTTAAAAAAACACTTTTCTAGCTTCTCAAGGTGGGTTGACAGGTCACTAAAAACAGTAAAGTCATTGAGAAATATCTTCATGAACACATTAATGTATTCATGAAAAGCTTTAATTATTGCCCTCTAATAAGTGGGCGGTCCATTTTTGACACCAAATGGCATCACAACCCACACAAAAGCCCCCTAGTTCGTTACAAATGTGGTTTTGTGTTGGTCTTTTAGTGTAATTGATATTTGATGATATCTTGAAAATCCGTCCAAAAAGGTATAAACTTCGTGTCTAGCAACAATGTTGATAATTTCATTCATAAAAGGCAACAAGTAAGAAGATGATTTTGAAATATTTCAAAAACCATAAATTGAAACATACAATGAAATATGGATTTTTTTTATAAAGTGTTTTATTCATTTGAATAAATAATTCAACTTTTCATTTTTTTAATGTAAATATTTGATACAATTATCTATAATTGATAAAGTTTAGAAGTTAAAAAAATTGTTTAACCTTACCATATGATTTGTGCAATATAATTTATTTGCTACAATGTAAAATGGACATTTATTTTAACACTAGTATGGACTCCACATATGTTGGAAAGTACTCCACCTTAGTGTGTTTTCGCCCCATTGTGGTTTTGTGTAATATCCTTCACAACATTTGTGAGATCATTGGGTCCATATTGACATTGGTACCTACAAACAACCAACCAACCAATTTTTACATTACATTACAAAACAAACAATTAGTCACATATTTCATGTTTACATAATAATAAAATTAATTCATTAGATGGTGAACATCACATTTAAACATGCATAATATTGGTGTAGAAATGTAATAGAGGTTAAAATTTGAACTTTGAAAACTAGGAATCACTATTTATTTGCAGTTGTTGCAAATCATTGTCAAGGTGGATGATGAGTTTTTTGCAAAAAAACGACATCATCCACCATATTTACCTTCTTCACTAGGTATGAAATCAAGCACTTGAGTTGTGGGGATGAATGCAACCTCAACAAGGTGAGGGCCTTGTTGCATCCTTGTGTGTCGAATGACAACTTTTCACAACAAATCTTCATGATCAAAAGGCCCATCTAGTGGTGCTTGAACTACATTTTCTAATGCCTGCAATTCAGCTTGATGGCCATGTTCATGTAAGGGAAACTTCCCCTCCATGCTTACAAAAACCATTGTAAAAGATATTAGTTTCTATGCACCTTACATTCAAATTATGATAATCAACATACAATGAATTAAAAACATGGTAAATCTTTGACTTGCATAGAATTAGGTCACAATGACATGTGAAAAATTTGTAAAAATGTCAAAAGTGTGTTCCAAAACACCCTTGGAATAACACAAGAAAATCATGTGAAGAGGAAGTTCATGTCAAGTTCCATATGCAAAAGCTTGAGAAATGTGACCCCAAACCTTTATATGCAAATAATCTTCATTGGAAGTTCAATATATATTTATAATAGACTAATGAATGCAAATATTAATTATTTAAAGTTGAAAAGTGGTGGGAAATGTGTATCATGTGTCAATTTTTCCTATATGTAAAGATTTCTTTCTCAAGTGTCAAATATTAATAATACACTCAATGTTATTCACACCACATGTTAGTATCATAGTGGTGCATTTTGGTTTTATTTATTTATTTTTTACTTTACCCATACACTTTGAAACATGGCAACCTCTTGTCCATTTATTTTGAAAAAATTCCTGCTCTTTTTATGTTTAGATAGACTATAAAATTTTTAGTGTATCAATATATCATTAATGTATCAACAAATCTTTAATATATTAATAGCACATGGTAATAATAGTTAGTTATAATATAAAAATTGATGGTCAATACATACTAGGTGTCAAAATTTCATATGTAAAGTTTATTTTTCAAGTGTGAAAATATGTTTATAATACATTGAATGTATTGCCCACACCATGTCTTACTAATTAGAAGCATAGTGATGCATTTCAATTGAATTAATTATTTTTGACTTTACCCATACACTTTGAAACGTGGCAACCTCTTGTCCATTTATTTTGAAAAAATTCTTGTTTTTTCTATGTTTAGACAAGTTGGAAAATCTTTAATGTATTAGAAGGTCTTTAGTGTATCAATAGATCATTAATGTATAATAAATCTTTGTGTATTAGTGACATATGGTTAATAATTAATTATAATAAAAAAATGATTGTAAATGTATATTAGGTTTCAACTTTTCATATGCAAGGTTTATTTATCAAGTGTGGAAATATGTTTATGATACATTCAATGTATTGCTCACATCACATCTTGATAGTATATTAATGGTTTTTAACAAAATTAACAATTTTTTTATCTTATTTATAAACTTGGAAATGCAACAACATTTTGTCCATTTATTTTTAAAAATTCTCGTTCTTTTTTATGTTTAGAAGGGTTGAAAAAGTCTTAGTGTATCAAAAGATCATTAATGTATTAATAAATTCTTAGTGTAGTAGTGACATATGGTTAATAATAATTAGTTATTATTGAAAAATGAGTAAATGTATATTAGATGTCAAATTCTCATATGCAAGGTTTATTTCTCAAATGTGAAAATATGTTTATGATACATTCAATGTATTGCTCACATCACATCTTGATAGTAAATTATGGGTTTTTAACTAAATTAACAATTGTTTTACCTTACCTATAAACTTGGAAATGTGGCCACCTTTTGTCCATCTATTTTAACAAATTTCCTACTCTTTCTATGTTTAGAAGGGTTGAAAAATCCTTAATGTATTAATAAATCCTCGGTGTATTAAAAAATATGGTAAATTATAGTTAGTTATGACCAAAAAGTGGTGTTAAATGTATGCCAAGTGTAAGTTTTCATATATAACCATTTAATTCTCAAGTGTGAAATATTAGTAATACATACAATGTGTTGTTCACACATGTATCAACATTAAATTGGTGGTTTGGTACTAAATTAATAATCACTTTACCTTACCCATGAACTTGAAAATATGATAATATCTTATTCATGTATTTTCACATTTTAATGTATTAATTTTTATTGATACATTAACAATTATAGTATAGTAAACAAACATTTAGATGTTCATTTATAAAAAATTTTATGCATGTAGTCATTTTGAAATTTTCCCCACCCTTCCTTACACAATACATGACGCATTCCCAACCTCCTCAATAGACTCAAATGTGAGTTTAAGATGAAAACAACGGAAGAGTAGGAAGTTGGGGCACACTCCTTGGCTCTTAGCACTTCAAGGGTAGAAAGGCATGTTGGAGCTCCAGGATGGGATTAGGAATATTGACAAGCACTTCAATCACTCATTCGGACCTACACAAACCAAACAACAAGTTGGTTAGTGTATAGTTTTAGCACTTTTGGTGCTAGGACGAGCCACGGGCAAATTCGAACTCACAAGACTCACCACATCCCGGACTTAGGGGAAGCCACCACCTTCCCCCTTATAGTATACTTTGTGCCTCGCCATGAGGCCCACATCCAAATGGCATTTTGTCCCGGGACTCTCAAATGGGAGTCTCGAAATTCCCAAAGTTGAAACTCCCGTGACTTTGGGGCCCCATAACTTTGTGTGAAGACCTTTGATTGAGATGACATCTAAAGAAAATTTGTAGTCCTCGTTGAAAAATTTCCAACATTATGTGGCACACCACCTGCACGCAAGGAAATCGAGGCGATTCCTGACTTTTAGTGGTCAGGAGTGAAATTGCCAATTTGACTCCTGGCCTTTCTTTTGGTCATAACTTGTGTTTCAAATGTTCAAATGGGTGATGCGAGCCCATTTTAGACCTCTATGTTTCAATAGCTTTCCAATGATATAAGTAACTTTTCAAACCAATGGGTTTTGGCCCATGCAATTGCTCCTTGAAGATTCGGGAGTCCATCGGGACACTAACTCCCCAAGTGGGAGCTCACTTGGGAGTGTGAACGTTCATTCTCTCACTCTCTTGCACTCCCATGAGTATAAGATGTGCTTCCTAGGCCTCTCTCTTGTCCCACACTCTTGCAAGCCCTTGCCTTAATCGTGAGCCCAAGGCTAGGGTTGCGACAATACATATGTATCATAGGATTTATGTTGATGATATAACATGATGCATGATAACATAATGCATGATGGAATATGATGCATTGATACATTACCATTTCGATACACAACAAAGTAAAAACAATTTATCAATACTCCTTATAATATTTATTGTTAGGTAAAAAAATGATTTTACCAACAATTACCCTATTTTCACTCTTGGGCAAGATGCCTTGACTTCAAAAAGGTACTAATGTAGGCACCTGGTAAGCACTTGCCATCAAAACCTGGTGATCAAGTAATGTTGGGGTTGCTCATGAAAATAATTTTGTGGAATATTATTAACTAAAAAAATTTGTATGCAATTGGAAGTTGTTGGAGTTGTAATTATGAATTATCAAAACCATTGGTGTTGACATTCATATTTGTCAAATGAATTGGACATTGTTCAAATAAGAGTTGACAATTTTTGCACCTTTTGGTTTTTTAATAATATGGTGTAATGGATTTTAAACTTGAGTGAATTTCAAATTCAGTATGAAATTGTCAATAAGAAATTGATTTGACATATCCTTTAAAGTGGAAGTTGAAAATATAGTCATCAAATCTTTTAATTGTTTGTCATATATGGGTTTTCAAGGGAAATATTTAGGTTTGTAAATAACATGTAATGTGATGTTTGAAATTTATATTTTTGTTGGTGCATAACATCATTAGTGTCATGCAAAGGTCAAAATTATTTTTGATCCTTTGTTCAATGAGTTGTAACTTGTTTTATGTTGGGTGTTAGGGTCCATGTGTAGTGATTTTAATATACTTCGATTTTTTCCCCATGAAATAGTACAAAATATATTGCTTCATAGTGAACTTCTATAAGATTAAGAATTTCATCAAAATAGAATAATTATAATGAACTATCACTTATGAAATTATCACCAACCTAGAAACATATCACACAATTTGTTTTTGGACCACACATGGATGACTTAAAATAAACACTTGCCAAACAAATATGGCATAATTGTTGCTCCATAAAATTTAATAATTGCACTTATGGTCATCATTTATAAGGAATCAATTTCCATGACCTTAATTTGACAAAGAAGCATTGAAATGAATACCAACAACCTTTTGAAATGTGGTAGTAAGTTGTTGAAGAGATTATGATCTAAACTTATAATTTGAATGTTGGGAGATGAATAGAACTTTTCTAAGGGAGCTTTATTTGGGTGTCAATTTTCTCATCCTACTTGAAGGAGAGGTGTTAAAGGAGAGTTGTTATTTGCAATGTTATTTAAAAGTGTTCCTCATTGTGGAGGTAGTTCTCATCCTCAAAAGGTGGGTGGTTTTTCATCCTCTTGTTTGTGTCCTTCCCCTTGCTCATGTTCTTCCCCTATTCTTCAAGATGTTTACTCTTGATGAATCTATCAATTAAGGTAGGTGAATGCAAATGTGTTGTGATTTACATAATCTCTTTAGACATGAATTTTGACTAGTTATCATTTTGAGCAATGTGTTTTTTAATTGTTGGGGAATGTTGGATTGGATTCTTTTGAAGGTAGAAATTTATATTTTAACCTCTAAATTGTTTTGTATAGTAACTTGGTTGGTTAGAGGTCATTGGAGGATTGAGTTGAAGGTTTTCACTACTAGTGTCCTATTACAACCTACAAGTTCTTTCAAGGTATGTCTTCCCTATTTGAATCCTTGGTGGTTGGATTGCTTTGTTAGCTAGCCAATTGTGGCCTAGGTCTTGATGATTCATATTGATGTCTTCATCTACTTAAAACAATCCTTCTATTGCAACTTCCAAACAATCTTTTCTTGAAGATAATTGTCCAAGTTCACATTGCAAAGATAATAAATATATGAACCCATGTTTGGTGTTGTGGGGCACTTGGAGAGGTGGGGGGGGTCTATTGTTGCTAGTTTCAAAAGCAAGGAAACAAGTCTTATGAAGTGAGGGAGATGAAGGTGTTCCTTAGTACTATCCATATTGAGGTAAGTTTCTTCTCCATGTCCTTTACGTTAAAATGGGGTTTCTTGGGTGGCAATGTAGTTGCTTCAAAGTCTCCATGCTCACCTTAACTATGAACTACCAACTTCAAAGTTCAAAAAAAAACTTCACTTCTATTGAAGAAAGTTGAATCTTTCTTCTCTCAAGTCATGTTTGCATTTTTACCACCAAGTATGTTAAAGAATGCTTCTTTGAAAATCTCCCAAGGTGTCCCATGGGGTTGATTGTAGGGGTTGTGTATCCGGTTACTTGGTTGGGTTGGCCTTAAGTTCCTTTTAACGATCCCAAGTATTGAACATCGAAAGGAAGCCTTTCGAGTCTCTCTACCTTTGGAGCTTGTCCCACACTTCTGCCACTCATATGTATTTTTAGAAATCAAGTGTAACAAATATTTCATTTCCCTTAATAAACATAGCAATCTCATGGGAGACCAATCCACCATCTCCATGCTCCCATTGGTAGGCCAAGTCTACAATAATCCACCAAAACATGGCCAATAATTTTCTTGGGAGTCATGGATACCATAGATTTGTGTATAATTTTTTTTTTTTGTTTGAAATAAAATCCTTGTTACACTAGTTGTGTGTTTAGTTTAAGATTGGTTGCCATGCTTTGAAGTCCAACCTTAGCTCACATCCACTTTTAGTTGAGTAGTTGTAAAAGTCTATCACTTTTAAAGATTCATATTTCTTCTAATTCCACTTTTGGGGATTGAACTCCAAGGCTTTTAGAAGTCTCCCCAAGCTAGACCATTTGGTTCTTAGTGAAGGGGATAGGGGGGTTGTAATTTACAAAACTTCCCTTGTTTTCTTACAATTTTGACTTGATTCAACTTGCTTAAAGGTATTTCTTGCAAGCCCTAGCCTATCCTAATAACCTACTCTAAACTTAGAACTTTGTAAGTTTTTGCATAAATTTTGTTATCTCTAAGGAGTTTCCATATAAAATGTTGCTTGAAATGGCTACCCATGATGTTATCTTGGGAGGTGCACTCAACCTTGCTCCAATGAACACCATGTACAACGGACGGCTTGCAAAGTTGGGAGCTATACTTCCTTAACTTGAAATTTTTGATAATCTAGTGGGCTTCAAGATGCTAATGTCCATTCATCAATGGGCTAGTGTTCTCCACTTTTAATCTTATGAATTACTTTCATGGGGCCCAACAAGTTCTAGCCCCTGCCAAGAGAGGCCTAGCTTGTAATTGAAGGTCTACCTTTAGACCTCCATGAGAGATGGGAAGGATAACTGAAGCCCATCTAACTTTGGTTCAAGCCTTCTTATCAAAATTCTCAACTCACAAAAAACTTCTTACTAATTGCCATGTCTTTTGGAAAACTTTTCTTGGAATATCTTAGCAAGAGTTGAGGTACTGAATGCAAGTATTGCTTGATTAACAATTAAGACCTCACCTGCTAATGAAAGCTTTTCCCCTCCCCATTCCAACTGAAATTTCTTGATTTCACAAAGAGCTTTTGAGTCTTTTGCCTCTTGAGAGTCAAATTACTTTGATATGTTTCCTCTCAGCATCCACCTTACCAGATGCACAGATCCAGCATCGTGTTTCATAGCCACTCTGGAAGGGGTTTTCTGATGATGAGAGAGATTGGAGTGAGAAATGGCACTGAAAATGGCATCATGCAAAGTCAGCACAAGTCTTAGGACATAATGCTCTTTAGGAGGTATTGCCATGTACAGTTCTTGGGTCAAAGTATTCACTGTCTGTAAACAGGAAGGAACGGTGGACCTCACCTTATTTCTTGACTTACTGCCTAGAATGCATGGGCCCATGGTCACCAAATGAAACATCTAAAATAGTCAAAATAAATATTTGATTGTCTCCTGGTAGTCTTTGGTCCCAACAGGATGTGCAAAAAACTAGAGATTTAGTCAATTTGCACCTTGGAAGCTTTGATACAGAAACTACCTATAACTGACAATTCACAGGTTAAATACTGACTCTCAGTATGTTCACCACGTTTGGGCAGTAAAATCATCCAACAGGCTGCATACTATTGATAACCGGAGTGAAGCAGGTTGACAAAGTTGAAATGCAGTTCAATAGCAGATGCATGACTATGACAAAGCCAACTGTCCATGGAGACAGGGAAAATGCAGCTCAATCAAGAAAGACAGCTTTCTAAAATTCCCCTGTCATGTATTGTGATGCACACATTAGCAGTTCACCTGTGAGCAGAGATCCATCACTGGGAAAATGTGACTTAATTACAAATTGTCTGAATCAGCTGACAGGAAAAGGATTTGTGTTCCTGCAACACAAGGAAGAATGTCCTCCAGTGTATATGAAGAAATTTATCTACAAAACAAACTAACCTACAGATACCGGGTTTCTCTCCAATTAAGAAACTATCAGAACCATAATGCAGTAAAGATGATGGGATTTTACCCCAAAGTATCCTATCCAGTAGTAGTGCAAGGACTACATAGATATCATGCTGCAAATTTGTGACTGTCATCATGGTTTGTGTGTCCTTTTTCATCAACATTTAGTGCCGCTAATAGACGGGGCCATGTCTCAGGTATACCTCCAGAGACCTCAAAATCCAGCAGTTTCCCACCCCTGCGATAGAAATCTTCCACTGGCTTACTCTGAAGAAACACAAACAAAATTAACCTCATGAGCTGCAATTGCAAGTTTGTTGCCCCCAGATGCTTTAAATTCCTCGTTGCACTGACTAACATGTGTAGCAAGAATAATTTGCTCTAGGATAAAAAGGACAATGTAGGAACCAATGACAACAAGAGGCACATCTACAGCCTGCACCTAGTAATCACAGCCCCAGTTAAAGACAAACCTCCTCATAGTAAATGCGCAGGCGTGTACGGACAACTTCTTCTGTATCATCAGCACGGGTGGTCATTTTGGAGGCACAAGATGGTGGTGGCAACAAGGGAGGCATGAAGATGCGAGGGGCACTGTTTGATTCTTCCATCTCCAAGCGTGCAAGATTGAAATTGCCCCCACACTGACTGCAAATACGACGGCCTAAACACTTGGCTATCAATGCATCCTCCCTCAACTTCAGGTTCACCACCAATTGTACATCAGCCACTTCTTCCATCATTTCCTACATGCATTTCAGACCCCCTCATTGAATTCTTCATGCAAGTTAGAAATGCAGACTTACAGTCAGAAAAAATACCATTGACAGCCTCCTGCAGATTCAACATTCCCCTGTATACCAATGATTGCATAAACACAAGGACCAATATGGGAGGACAACCCGTGCAATTGCTTGCAACTGAAATGGGAGCTGTGCTGAGCAAAATTTGTGTCTCCAATCCAAGGCTCAACAGATCCAACAAATTTGTGCATAAACTCAAACTGCCAGTAAAGCTAGACAACACAAGATTTTTCAAGTGAAATGAATATGAGATGATAACCATTGAATGACTACACTATTTTAATTATGTAGGGGCTCATTGATTAGTACAGAAAGTCAATATGCAAAAGGAGAAACATACTGCTTGATGCACTGTGCGAGGGAAGCCATCAAGGATGAAGCCAGGCTGGCTGGATGTCGTGCTGTCATCAAGGCGCTTGGACAAGAGACGAAGGATAATATCATCAGGCAGCAGCTGCCCTTGGCTCATTAAAGTTGCCAACTGTACAACACCACCACTTTTTCCCTGGTTAATAAAATTACTCAAAGACTTTTGAGGCCAAATGAAATATATGTGGTGATGAATAAGACTAGTTTACAGAAGTACCTATAACCAAGCACAAAGAGGTGACAGCCCAGGAGAAAAGTTGAAATTGGGCCCTGACATAAGGCAACATCTCAAACACAAGGCAGTGTGCTTTAATGTAGGAGACAACAGCCTAAGACACCCTTGAGAATCCCAAAATCAAAGCCTCAAATTTTGTGAAGTTGAAGTTCTAAATACATCCCAGACATGCAAACCACTGCTATATCCATCACCATTCGAGACTCCACATCAGGTATGCTGAAATTGAAAGAGACTGACAAACAAGAACACTTTGTACACTTCAACATGTGGTATACTCATCAATCATTAATTAGTAATGGGTTCTCATACTTCATTACATGGCAGTTAAAAAACCAGATTACTCAAACACTTGGAAAACCCCATGGGGCTCTTGAAATGCGAGTTCAGAAAATATTTTGAAAAAACTCCATGTCCCTTACTAAACAGCTACACCTTCTTGTCCTAGGACCACCACCAAAAAGCATACTAGACATACCCAGGGTTTGGATGGAGATATGTATTATGTTTGGTTGCAGGAGAGTTGGGGGTTAGCTTCCATTTCAACTTCATTTCTCCACATCAATCTAGTGTCACAGCTCTAGTGAAAAAGAAGTACCACGGTACAGCTATGGTTACCTATGTCAAGAATCTCAGATCTAGAGAGTAGGAGACACAAATCTGACGGGATGGGTTTAAAACCTATCTGTGAGAATGAATACCGAAACGCACAAAACTAGAGAAAGGGAACTCATATCAAAGTAGGATTTCGATGAACGAACAAACAGTTGAGAGGAAAAGAAACACACATGTGTATGTGAATCCACACTTGGAGAAATCTAAGTACATTTTCTTCTCAAGAAAGGATCGAGGATTGCAAACCTGCTTCGCCATGGTCGAGGATTGAGAAAGTTCATGCCTGACCAGATCCCCCATCGCGATATGCGGCACTTGCAAAACCTTGGCAAGCCTACTAGCGTAGGTCCCCTTCCCCACTCCCGGGCACCCCAAAAACACCCACCGCACTCCGCGTCCCCCTTGCTCCTCATGTTGCTCCACCACACCACCCACCCTTCCTCCCTCACTTCCTCCTCTCCAACCTTCCACCTCCACTGCCGACTCCACAGCAGCACAACCCAGTTCTCGAACCCCAAACGCACTACGACCCCGCAACAGATTGCTGGTGCTGCCGCCGCCCCTGCACGTCACCGCGCGGCAGCTCGCTGCCGCCATCGCCGTGATGGAATCGCAGCAACAAACAAACAAACAACAGTTTGCTCTTGCAATAGTTTCTATTGCAACACTCACCAGAACAACAAATAAATCGTAAAACAGACTTTGGAGTTTTAACAATACTCTACTTAAAAGGTTGGTATTTCTGAACAAAAGTTGCATATACTAATCGTCCTCAGCACGATATTGGGTGGGCTCAGGGGGCTGACTTACGTATAATTGGAAGAAGGAAACGAATTATGGTAAGTACTAAGGGAAATGTCAGCAAAGTAGGTCACGTATCCAGGCTTTTTTTGCACTATTGCTAATTTTGGTGTTAAATTTGCGACAAGAGAATTGTAACAGGATGAGTCCAAAAAGAGATCAAAACAAGACAACCCAGTAGAGACTTGTTTGTACATTTCTTTTTCGAGCTTATAAAAGGTCAGTTTCCTTTCTTTTTCTCTTGCATTTATAACGCATCATTCAAAACCAAAAAAATAGAAATAGATAGTAATTGCATATTGTTTCAACGTAGACTTGGACTCCAAGAAAGTTGTTGTGATGTGTGGTTTGTAAGTTTCCCTTTGGACTTCGTTCTTTTCCCTTCCCTCCTCGTTCTTGGTTTGTTTGAAGGCTTTGGGAGATTTTCAAAGGAAGGAAAAGATTTCAGCCAACTTGATGAAATTCATTCTCATATACAATAATTTTGAAAGCTCAGAAAGGCCATGCTCGGGAGAGTCTGTTGCTTGTGTCTTTCACGTCCATGTGACCACGTGGCGCTAATATTCATGCATTCATTTATTCATTAGGTGAATTATTGGACATTACCTACACATTACTAGAATGCATACAAAATGATTTCATTTTCTAAAAATATTTTTGAGAGACCCAGAGATCAACATATCTTATATGGCGTTCTCCTCCTGGAAGATCTGCGCTGTCCAAATTCCACCGTCCAAATCGAGCTCCCAGAGTAATCCAATTTACTAATGTTAAACTTCTGAACTTTTAACCTACTTTATAGAATTATGAAGACCTTAAGACCCTAATACATTAAGCACCTATAAGCTAGATAACATATATCATCTTTATTTTTATTTTGCTCATCGATGGAGCCATCTGGAAAACTGCCAGATGGTTAAAACTTTAACTTTACTCTTTTCACACAAACTTGCTGTCGAGAAGCGCTTGAGTAGTCGGCAAGGTTGTGGCCAATCAGGTCTGCAGGTACTTGTGAGTAATATGCGTTCATTAGTATCATGATTGATGTACTTGTTTCATGGGAAATACAAGAGGGAAAAATGCCATGCTTATGTTACATAATGGTCTTCATGTGGCCTTTTCTACCTCTTTTGAGTCCCGTTACAAGGCAGAATCGATGGGTCGTGTGGGGTCTACCAGACCTAACATCAGCAAGTGCCAAGACCCATTGTTTACAAGACCATTATGCAAGATTGACATAGAGAAGGGAGTGGGGTAACAAAAATCCATTCAAGAAGGGAGAGGTTACATGTGTAGCCCAAACTAGTGTGAAAACAAATTGATGATGTGGCATGGAAATTGGTGAGGATGCTTAGGGTTTGATAGGACTATGAATGTCTGTTACCTAGGAGTGAGGTGAGCCTGGCATGGCAAGCGATCGTTCCTTTGGGTGGAGTTGGGTTCTGCCAGGGCGTGTTCCAAATTCACATTTCAAAGGCGTTCTCCACCATCCGTTCATGTTACAAGTCAAGCTGACGCACCATCGGTGGAACCAGCCGGTGGCAGCCTGTCCCACTCAGGAAAAAGGCTGAAAAAGTGTCTGAATAAGGCTCCCAAACCGGCGTATTATTCCAAATTATGTCCAAATGCTACTTCTGGACATAATTGGCACGCTGGAAAGCTTTTGGCACATGATGATAAAAACTTTGTAATGCGGGGTGCTAAACACCCCCTAACAAGCTCTGTCCAGCGGCATTTCAGTGCGCAGACTCCACCACTAGAGTTGCCACATGGTACATCCGCGCCCACATCCTATCATCGTCGACAGAACATCTGAACCCGGCACCGTCAACAGCGTCTCTTTAGATTTCTGCCGTTCCATCGTCGACTACGTCTTTCCGAGTTTTTGCACCCTAGAGAGAAGCGGTTGTTCTTTGTAGGGACAAATTTGAAAATTTACTAAAAATAGCCAATACCTAGATGAGGTTTGCAAAATAGGGTTTTGTGGAACATTAGTTAGATGTGATAGTAGTTTTCATGTAGCTACCTTCACATAAATTGTTTTTCACATAAGGTGTTGCTATCAACAAAGCTTACTTAAATATGAGTTTTTGGAGAGGAGGATGGAAGGTGGTGCAATAACAGCTAAAGTACTAAGCTGAAATCCTTTGTTGCATTATTGTCATTTGAGGGTTTAGGGTTTGAAAAGGGCACACAAACTTCAAGTTGATAGAGATGTAGATTTCAATGGCATTGAATGCTACACCAACTGATGTTACTCCTAGTGCAAGAGATAGTGGCATTACCACTACTAAAGCTTAGAGCTCGAGTGTGGTTCTTGTTCCTGAAAAGGGGATTGATTTTGATGCAATAGAAGTAGACGACACAACAAGAGATGAAGGGGACATTGTAGCAATGCAAGCATGCATGGAAGGAAATCGGAAACACTTACTACATGATATGTTGCCAATATATGCACAAGAGGATCCTTACCTTATCAGCCTTCTTGGTTGAGAGAAATACATTGACATCGTAAAAAAAGCTCCAACATGATGGGTGGAAGGGGTACGTATCCATCTCCCTATTATGTTTATTGTATGAAATGTTGTTGGCATGATTGTGGTTTTAAAAATGTAATTTTTCTCCTTAGTTTGATAATAAGCATGTAAGTAGATATGTGTTTATCTACCCCAATATGTTTTAGGTTTACAAAAGTGTTCTAGTGGGTTTTGGCCTAGCATTAAAACCTAAATCTAATATTTCATCTATGTTCATGCATGTTTTTCTATTTTTTTTGTTTCTATGATCCGTAAACTAGTTTTCAAGTCATTTCATTTCTACAACAACTATCTTTTGTGGTTCTATTGCATAAAACCAATATATTTATTAGTTTAGAGCCATTTTCAAATGGTTAGCTGTTGATTGAAGATGATGAGCTTGAAATAAAAAAATTCTCTTATAATGTTTTGTTTAAATAGTTACAATGAAAGTAGAAACATAATGTTAGTAGTTTGGGTTTATGATGTTGTTGATGAAGTTGAATTGTAGTCAACCTTGAACATACATTATGTTGCTCAATGACTATGGGAGTTTAAAGCCATGTTTGATCATATTGGATTAACATAATCGATGAAGGCTTTCCATGTTTCTACCATTTTAAATTTCTGCCAAAGTTTGGTTTGAATGTTTTGCATTGGTTACATATGAGGTTAGAGTTATGGGTTTTTTTTGTTTAGGTGTTTGGAGGTCTAAAAGGGAACAATCGCATATACAAGTCAACTATGCAACAAAGTAAGCACCATTGCATTGCAGTATATTTTGAGGACGAATATGAGGAACTTGTCTTGGAAACGCATTTTGATGTGAAATGCATTAACATGCCAATTGGAAATAGACCATCCTTCTAGTGCACTTACTGCAAAAAATGCTTCAAAAACAAGAACACCTTCAGTTATCACCGAATGATGATATAATGTCCCAAATATAAGGGGAAAACATTATTAAAGATGTATCCCACATGGACGAAAGCTGAAGTAAAAGAATTCACAAAATTGGAGAAGAAATTTGGGAAGAGTTTGCTAGTAAATTAAGTGTATACATGTAGATGAAGTAGAAAACTTGTTCAAGAAGGCTGTATTTTCACCTAAACAAGGGGAAACAATTAATATGCCTCTTCCAAAGGCTAGACCTCTTAAGCATACAAAGGTTTTTGATTTAAGTAATGATGATGATTTTTCATCAAGATTAATTCAAAGTGCAGGTAAGTCCACATTACCACATTATACCAAGGGCATCTATGGACTCTCATGTTTAATGTTGTGTGGTTGTTTAGGTGGATAGTCTTTTAGATTTTGGTTTTGGTTTTTATCTTAGGTTTTTATACGTTGTATATGCATGTGTCATGCCTTGAATCTAGCCAAAAAAATTTATCAAAAGTATGGAATTGTAATATGCATCACTTGCCATTTTTGCAAAGGTTGGGAAGATGCAACAAAAGGCCCCAAACAACATACAAGTAAGCCTTCCAATTACAAAGCCCAAACCTATCAGTGAAAGGAACATGGCTGATGCGCATTTATCCTTGTTCCCAACGCCAACTACCTTGCCAATAAAGGTTGCAGCTCATCAAACTAGAGCTAACATTAAAGCAAAGGCTCATGCTAAATTTTCATAGTGGAGAGTTTTTGTGAGCTGCTTACACCTCCACCAAAAGTTAAAATGAAAGGGCTTTATGTTCATTGTTTGAAATAGACATTATCATGAGTAGAACAATTCAGGAAGGAGACAATGTCTCTTCTCATGAAAATGGAAGCAAATGGCACACTAAGCAATGCACTTGTGTTTGCATTTGGGCAATGGTACCTATTTCCACTAGTAATTACATTTTTTGTACCTAAATACTTGTTTTCTTGATGTTTGTCTTTTTTTTTTCAATCATTTTTTATAAGTTCCAATTTGTTCTTGTAGATTGTGGTGGGATTGAAAGGACAAACTAGATTTTTGAAGTTGTTAAACAATCCCTACATGCATGGACATCAGAACAAGGTGGGGATTCAACCATGTTGCATTTTGCAAAGATGAAATTATTGTGAAAGTACCTATAATACTTGAGGTTGAAGGAATCTGATGTTATGAAGTTGGAGGCTATGGAAACCCTCCAAAAGAAAAAAAAAGATTATGTCCTACACCAATTACACCAATTTGACAAACAAATTTTGGTTGTTGAAGAAAGAGCAAAGTGGGGATGGTTGCCCATGTATTCACTTTTGAAGTGGCATCCTTTACAAGTTGGTCTTCAATGCCCATGGGAACACACCCCATAGGAGTTGTAGAACATCCTTGCAAAACTAGAAAATGACTCTCATCCTTTTTCATTATAGAAGGAGTGCCTGCACATAAGGGCATTCAAGATTTTTTACTAAAATACATTTGGGAGGTTACACTTGTTGGTTCATCCCAACAAGGGATTGAGCCCTTGCACGATCTTCCACTATTGTCAGGAGCAAGGGCACATTGTACAACTAACCATTGCCATCCAAGATGTGTTAGACTTTGGATTTATTTGGTTTCCTAGAATTGAGGATCGTAATGAGGTAGTGGTTCAATGTTAAGTGGATTTGTTGGGTCTACTAAAATTTGAATCTAGCTTACAAATTGAAGTTGTTGAAAAGATCATTGACTTCTTGTCCAAAATTGTTCATAGAGTGATTTTTTTATCTAAAATGTCAAGGAATGACAAAAGAGTTGGAGGCTATGTGGTGTAGTCCTACAATAGGGCCTAATGACAAGCCCCCTCTACATCGGGTACAACACTTCCACATCTTTGGTTTTATTATGTTCCATTTAAATGTTATGTTATGTTCCACATTTGATTTTACTCCATTTAAATGTTTTAGATTTGATTTTGTTCCATTTAAATGTTTTGTTATCTTCTAGATTTGATTTTATTCCATCTATACGTCATGAAACAAATGTTTATTGGTGCATTGCTTTTTGACCGGGTTTTCCTTGGCAAACCATATCTCAAAAATGACTTATCATTTCATGAAAGGCAAAAGAGATGTACATGTCAACTAGCAGATTTTTTGGACTACCAAGTCCAGGGGTTGTCCTCCAAGTTAGGCCGTGTTGATCCTGCTGAACAAAACAATGTCCAAGCCATGGTTGTAACTCTAATACCAAAACACAACATGATTGTTGGTCAGTTATGTCTTTGTCCTATTTATAGTGAATAGTTTTAAATCAATTTCTAGTAACTAACATTCTTATGAAGTTTCTTGCAATAGGGGACGCATTATCATGTCTCATGAACCAGACAGTTTTAGGACCTCAGTCTTTCCTTCATGAACTTTATTCCAAACAAAAACACAATTTGGAGCACAACATTAATCAATCTCCAACATTGCAATTGTTTCACAAAACATCAACGGAGGTTATTCCTATCTAAGATCTAAAACATGTGCTGGATATTGATTTACAAACATATGTAAACAACCCAAGCCTAACAACACCATTCGTGTCATCATCCATTTCTGTAGCCTTTATTGGGTTCAAAAGGACATTTTGCCTTTCTCTAGGATTACAACCTCCAGGCCAGTTGTTTCAAAGCCTTGTATGGTCAATACCAAACCTCAATGCCATTATTCATGATAGTAATCCAAGTGTGGTTTGTTCTTCCACCAATATTAATGGGGCTGATGCGAACAACATATACAAGATGGGTCAAAAAACATTGTAAACCATATGCATCATCAAACCTTAAGTGGTGAAGATGACAATTACATGTTCTATACCCTATTGTGTATGTTTTTTCATGCAATGTTCTAAAGTGTTTTTCCCATGTTTGTTGATAATCTCTAATCAAATAAGGGATTTTTTATGTTTTGCATTTTATTCTACCTAGAACAATTGATAATGTTTATGGTGGCATGTGTCAGCAGGTTGGTGACAATGGTTCAAACCTTCATTGGGAACAAAGGTGGGACAAAAGATTTTGCTTTATCTTTCATTTTTGGTGGTGATTATTTGACATTTAGACTCAATGTAGATATTAAACTATTGGACAACGAAAGGGACCTTTTGTCTACAAATGCCATGAACTTTTTTAGGTTTTGGTATATGCACACCTAGCTCATAGACATGGCCACATACATAACATACCCACATTATAAAAACATTGTTGAAAATTGGACAAAATTGTCACGACCCTAGTCTTGGGCTTGCGGCCAAGGCAAAAGCATGGAAAAGTGCGGGCCAAGAGTGCAACCTAGGAGTCACATTTGCACTTTTGGGAATGTGAGGGATTGAACTCACACACTCCCAAATGGACTCCCATTTTGGGAGTTGGATTTCTTATGGAGTTTCGAATCTTCAAAAAGGTATTTTAGAGGTCAAAATTCATTGGATTAAAGAGTTCCTTATACCATTGGAAATTTTTTGAAACTCAAATGTCTAAAATGGGATCACATTTGAGTACTAAAAACACAAGTTATGGCCAAAAGAAAGGCCATGAATCAAAATGCCAATTTGATTCCCGACCATTAAAAGTCTAGAATCACCCTAAAATATGTGCTTGCAGGTGGTGTGCCACATATCATTGGAAAGTTCTCGACCAGGGTTATAACTTTTTTTCAGACCTCACCTCAATCAAAGGTATGCGCAAGAAGTTATGGCTCTCCAAAGTGCTGTAAGCCCCAATTTCAGAAGTTTTGAGAGTCCCAAGACAAAATGACATTTGGATGCAACCCTAGTGGTTAATCACAAAAAATACTATAAAGGGGAAGGTGATGACTTCCCCCAATTCCAAACTGTGGTGAGTTTTGTGACTCCGTGTATGCCCGTGGCTCGTCCGTGCACCAAAAGTGCTCCAATTACACATTAACTAACTTGTTTAATTTGTGTAGGTTTGTGTGAATAATTGACTCGCTTATCACCCGTCCTAATCCCCATTTCGAAGTTCTAGCATGCACCTCTACCCCCAAAGTGTTGCAAGATAAGGAGCATATCCCGACTCCTTTTTCTTTCGTTATTTTCATTTTCGAACTTGCAGTTGAGTCTTTCAAGGAGCGTGGGGTGTGTGGGGGTGCGTGGACAACAAAAGAGGCTTTTTGTTTACAAATGCCATGGACTTTTTTAAGCTTTGGTATATGCACACTTAGCTCATAGATATGGCCACATACATAACACACCCACATTAGTAGGACATTGTTAGAAACTGGACAAAACATAATGGTGAATCCCAAAAAAATGTTTTCAATTTTTTAAAATTTTTTTTTATGTGCATACCAATGTTAGTAAAGTTGTAGTTCCATTACAGGATGCCAACCATTGGAATGTTGTTGTTATGAATAATGAAAATTTGATTCGTTATGACCCTTCGAGTTGTGCAAACCTATTTCAGTCGACCATATTGCATCAATTTTTAGCAAAGGTTTGGGCTGCCATGCAAGCAAAATTGACAAGCATAGAAGAGTGGAAGCGAATTGCAACAAATAATAATTGGCATTGGATTCATGGACCACAATAGGAATTTGATTGGGAGTATGGATTTTATGTCATAAAATTCATTACTCATTTTTACAATTGCATGAACATGCATAATGTATCTCCCACCATAGTGTGTTTATCTAAACTTAAAAACCTAAACTTCAATATTTGTATGTCTATTATGTCATATTTACATCTTTCATTATGGGTTTTATTGGTTGCAGGTGACCCCCAATAGCTTTTCGAAGGATGTAGCAATTCAAGCTTGTTATACACTAGTGGAAGTGATCAAAGAGACTATCAAGGCATCTACAATTGGATGCACTAAATGGGTGATCAATTTGGAAGAATCGAAGGAATGTAGGTTTAAACACATCCATGTCTTGAAGTGTTTCAATAACTTCCAGATGTAATAAACTTAGGAAGTTTGAATATTATGGAGGTGGATCAAATAAAAAATCCTAGAATGCTCTTCAAACCCCTTTGACATGGCAGGCCAACTACTATTTTGTTTTTTGCAAATAAGTAGAAGGTTTAAACCCTAAACCTAGTTTTCTATCAGACTACATCATGAAAGTGGAACATGGATTTTTCAGTAGGACATGTGATGAAATGAAACAAGTTAAGTTTTGATGTGTACTTGTTTTTCTATCAAACTATGTGATGTAAATGGAACATGCAGTTTTCACCACTTCAAAGGGACATGCAAACCTAATGTGGACAATGTTTTAGTGAAAGTAGGTGTTTTATGATTTTCTATCTTGTGATGAAATGAAACATGTGAAGTTTTGGATTGCAATGTTCTATGCATTTTAGTGCTTTGTGTTTATGGGTTTTCATTTCCTACAACGTAAAAAACAACCGACTAACAAAATATTTGTTTGTTAACATTGATTACATACATGTAAATGCATAGAAAAGATCATTGGAAGATTGATCTTGCAATCTTTGCACATTAGCAATATAAGATTCAAGTCTCACCATTTCAAATTCCCCATATTAGGCTTTCCTCTTTAACCTTCGAAGAATCCCAAAATACAAATTAAAAAATGCAAGATGAAACTCATGTTTGAATTTGCATGTTCTTTGCTAACACCAAAACAAGAACATGTTTACTAAGGTCTAGCTATGCTTGAATGTTTTTAAGCCAAGAAACAAATACTACTTAGAATGCACAACCAAAGAAAAATAACAATCTAAATCACAATAGATTTCAACAAAATTTGAGTTATAACATGTTATGACGAAACTTGTTTTGCCATACAAACTTGTTCCAATCTATAAAACCTTTAATCTCTATGAAACAACACTTAGTAATTATTTGCATCTTACATTATTTTGAATGGCTCAAGGACTTATACAAGAATATAATAATAAAGTAGAGGTGGGACAAGTTTGATGTAAGCTTTGGACCATGAAAACAAAAAAATTCTTGGGAGGGACATATTTACATCTTAAGGAAACAAATTGAAAGTATTGCCACTCAACACCCAAAACACTCACAACATAAACCTAGACATCTAAGGTTCCTTATTTTATGAAATCTTATATGTACAAAAAATGGAAGTGATGGAGATTTCAATGGGTACAAAATGCAAAAATTGTGTGAAAACTTTTGCAAACAATGGAAATTGGAAGAACGCCCTAATACACAAAAGTAACACATCCTAATTATTAATTTGTCACAAGATTTCATAATGTGGTTCACCCAAATACACCTATATGTGGATAAACTTTTTAGCTCTATCCCGAATAGGATTTCCTTTAGGAACAAGACTTGCTAGCAATCTTCTATGCCTCTTCAATGAATTGTCATCAATGGTAGCTAAAAACAACAATGTAAAGTCATGGTGTTCAATTCTAACAATTCCTCTTGCTAACAAATCTTGTTGTTTACCTCGCACAACCTTCAAGTTTGAAAGCAAATGCAACTGCAAGGTGGGGAATTCCATGGTAGTGCTCCCAATACCAGTGAATACTTCATCAATCAAATCAATTAAATTTACAAGTGTGGTAGATTGATCCAAGATAACAATGGTCCCCATAATTTCAATTGGTTGTAAGACCACATCTTTGTTTTGTTTTTTAAAAACCAAACCATTTCGTGATCATGAAGGGTTTGTAATTGGTTGGTGCACCCCATGGTATGTACCCACATCTTGAACACTACACCATTAGGAACATTTGGATGCAGAATTTTGAACACTTTCATGATATGTTTACAGATAATCCCTTGTTGTGCATGAGGACAATCACAGTTTGGCCATTTTGAATTCGGAGCATGTATAGTCCACATTTTGGGTCTATGGTTCATGGATGCAACAAACACAATGTCCTCACCATTTGGACAAATTAGAACGTCACAATCATGTATATCTCAAGCTTGAAGCATAACACTTGCCACAATGCCTTCCTATTATTTGTTCCTAACATACCCAAAGATCTTGCACTAGATGTCATATTAAGAATGTGTTAGCACATCTCCCACAAGGTGATAAATAAGCCAATCCATTTTGCACCTAATCAATCTTTTTCTTGAATAGAACAAAATTTGCTTAATGTTTGCATGGTAAGATTCAATTGATGTACTGGTGTCTTGGCCTACATGTGCAATGTTGTGGTTTCCAACACACCACATGGCCACCTTATGCAACCAATGTTTTTTTAAGGTACTTCATGAAGCGGGTAGCATTGGGTACCTTGTTGCTAGTAAGTGAATTTCTTATTCTACCCATAGAATCGCATCAGTGTCAATAGGGCATCCATATGAATACATAATCTCACTAAAGCAGATAAAACTAAAACATGGTCTTTTGGCATTGTAATTTTTTTTTATTGCATTTTTTGCCCATGCTTTCCACACATGCCACAAATATAGAAACATTTTGGTTCCACCCCATATGTTTTTACAACATATATATCAAATAGTGAAAGTAAATCTTGCATTATAGCTAACAATAGAGGCATGGAGAACATTAAGCAAAAGGTTGTATGTTACTCAAAACATCATTCATTTACATGTTCAAATGAAATGGAACATAGAAATGAAAATGGAGGGTAGCAAATGTTGTTCACAAATGGGGTGGTCCATGCAAAAACCAATTTGTAAGATTTCCATTAGGATAATTAAGCCATTAGAAAAACATCTTGAAAAGAGGTTCCAATGGACATAATAATTGCATTGCCATCATGAAACACATGTTATGTGAGAAGGTTCACATACTTAAAAACATTTATTTTAGCTTGAATATTGTCCACAATTATAGCATTAGGCACTTAGTCCTCTAGCAAACATTGGGACAATGCATGTAAAACAGGGTGAAGGTCAATTTCTCGGGCTTTTCCAATGAAAATGAACATGACATGTATTCCATTCTGCCACTCATCAAACACCATCATGGTGTAAAAGGGGTACTGCAAAACACAAAATTGTGGCGTTAGGAATAATGGTCAAGTAGGTTATACTTATATAAAACTTAACTTGTAGACAAAGCAATGGATGAAATGTACCCAACTTTGGTTTGTGCCAAATGTTGCAACGAAAGAAACTGAATTTTGTGTGTCTAAACTTTATCATCATTTCTTTTTGCTAGGGGGTTTGGATGCCAAGTGTGAATGGGATATCATCTTGGTTTGGCAAGTTTAGATCCATTGGGGCATGCTCGACATAATAGAAAATTGCATTCAGGTTCTCCATAACCCACATTCACACATTCACAAGATCCTTGGGGTGTTTTTGCCATAATTCATTTACTCTTTTCCTTGATAAATTTATGACATAAGATGGTAGAACAAATGTGTCTTGTGTTATGGGCTCATTTTTCAAAACCTTTTTTTTTCACATATGCCTTATGATGAACCATGATTGTTTAAGAGAGAGCCCTTGTTGAAGGAGCCCCATCAAATGAGCTTTCATAATATCGGACAATTGTGAACCAAGGGCATGTCGATATTCAACAACAACTTTACCATGGGAAACTTCACCTTGTTTGTTTTTATGCTCAAGATTTAGGTATATCAATTGACATAGACTTGGTTTAGGTATGGCTGTTTTGCTATGAAAGACCATTGACAACTGTGTTTGATTAACATATTGGCCAATGTTTTGGAGATTCTAATGCTCATTTTTGCACCTTGGTTGGATTTTGGGAACTCCAATAGATTTTTTTCCCCCTTTTTCTTCTTCAATGTATCCTTTTGCTTGTGGTGTTTTTGTTTCTATTATGTGGATAACAACTTTTGCATGTCTTGTTTTGTTTTTTAGCCCAAAATTATAATTGATGATGCACCCCAAACTCCTTGGTAGATTCAACTGCGAATATAAATGTGAAAACAATGGAAGGATAAGGAGTTGGGGCACGTTCCTTGGCTCATAGCACTTTGGGGGTAGAAGGGCGTGCTTAAGCTCCAGGATGGGGACTAGGAAACGTGACAAATAATTCAATTATTCACATGTACCTGCACAAACCAAACAACAAATTGGTCAGTGCATAGTTGGAGCACTTTTGGTGCACAGACGAACAACGAACAAACATAGATTCACAAGATTCACCACGACCCGGACTTCGAGGAAGCCATCACCTTCCCCTTTATAATATTCTCTATTCTTAACCACGGGGCTAGCATCCAAATGTCATTTTGTCCTAGGACTTTCAAGTGGGAGTTCCAAAATTCCCAAAATTAGGACTTCTGCAACTTTGGAGGCCCATAACTTTGTGTATAGAACTCCAATTGAAGTGAAGTTTAAAGCAAAGTTGTAGCCTTCGTTAAGATCTTTTCAAAGGTATCTGGCACGCCACCTACGCACAAGGAAATCAGGGCGATTTCCAACTTTTAATGGTTGGGAGTCAAATTGACAATTAGACTCCCGGCCTTTCTTTTGGCCATAACTTGTGTTTAAAGTACTCAAATGGGTCATGTGAACCCATTTAAGACATTTATGTTCCAAGAAATTTTCAATGATATAAGTAATTTTCCAATTTAATAAATTTTGACCCCTACAATCACCCTTTGAAGATTTGGGAGTCCATTGGGAGTCCAATTCCCAAAATGAGAGCTCATTTGGGAGTGTGAGGGTTCATTCTTTCAAACTCTCTTGCATTCCCGAGAACATGAAATGTGACTTTCATGCTCACTTTTGACCCGCACCTTTGCAAGGGCTTGCCTTGGTTGCGAACCCAAGGCTAAGGTTGCGACAATTGTACTTGAAGAACATGGACATGAGATGTGAGGTTAGAACTCAAAAATTATGGACAATTTTCAAGAATTATGGTCAAGAATGGGTGGGTATGGATGTCATTTGCTAACTTGTACACAAATGAAACACTGTTTGTTCAAAGGTGTGTAAGAGTGCCTAGGACAAAGGATCGAACATGGTCTTTTATTTTATTGAACTTGCACAGGAAACTTTCATTATCTTATTCACCATCCACAAAATGTTGTAAGCAGTCCCACAAAATCACCGCAATTTCACAATGGGTGTACAAGCCTCTTCCATGCATTACATGAGACAACAATTATACGTAAGATTTCTAAAATGACCCAAGAGGAGGTTGTTTACATAGTTGTTTTCAATGCCTCAAGCAAGTCCTTTTCTCGAATAGCAACATAAGTTTCCTACCCCATGTTTGTGATTCCTAAACCAGTCAACATAATTATAAGATCATGGCTTTGAAATGAAAAATCATTCACAATAGAACAAGACATGTATCAAGAAAAATAAGTTGAAAGCATGCAATGTAGGCCCAAGGGACAACAATTTAAATGTCAAGTTGGTGGTGTGCCAAACGGTTGGCACCTGTGTTTTGTACATCATCCACAAGAGATTTGTCTTCTTGGCTTGCCATAGCCACAACTATCCAAATGTAGGGCAATTGAGAATTTGTAATGTTCTTTGCCAAAATTGGAGTAGATAACCTTTGGAGAAATCAACAATTGGAGAAGTTGACGTCTACATTAGTTGCAAGGTTGCAGTGTGGAGCTAAAATGGTTGGTTGTGGTTGTCGCATAGACCTCATCTAGAAATCCTCTACTTTTGGTTGATTTTCAAACTTTGATCATGTGTAAAACAACTGCATTTTTCTAGAGTGCAAAAATTGGGAGAGATGCAGTTGATGGAATGCAAAATTTCAAGGAGATGCAGTCAATGGTGGATGGCATAAAATTTTCCAACGGCAGTTCAAATGTTCTATTGATGGTGATAGGAGGTAGGCCTGGATGTGCCACGTGGCAACTTTGGTGGTGGGGTTTGCGCACTAAAATGCTACCGGACAAAGCTTGTTAGGGGGTGTTTAACACCCCGCCTTTGTAACCATTTGTGAGACCTCATGATGTTCCTTGTGCTAGTTGCATATATAATATTGCCATTGACCCTATGAATCTTAGGGTGAAGGGTTTTTTCTTTCAATTTTGTGACATAGTTGAGGTGGTGATCATCCATAAGCTGGTTTAATTGAAGTTCGCTATTAACAAAATATGAAAGGAAAAAATTAATCTCCTTATATTTTTTTCTACCTACTTGAAAGCCATGTATAGAATTTGGATGTTTAAGAGATTTTGTGAATTTTGAAAAAAATTCATCGAATTTGCCACAAGAACTTTCAATATTTTGCAGCAGTGCTAAGTTTCACACAAAAATAATGCCTATGAAGTGTGAAATCTTTTCTGAATGATAATTATGTAAAAACAGAGGTGCTAATAGGGTACTTTCACAAGTAGCAAAGAAGAAAAAGCATGCTTGGGACATAAAAATAAGGTGCTATTGGACATTGCAGTAAGTTCAATGTTAACTTTGTATATGAGAAGGGTCTGTTTTCAGATCCTTTCAGAATTTGAGGTGTGTGGCCGGAGGCTGAGTGAAAGGTATGGAAAATTCTGGAGGGGTCTGAAAACAGACCCTTCTCCTGCATGAAGAACCGGCTAGGTGTTTTTTGAAAACAGGTATTGTACAAAGTTGTAAGATACGCGGTGACCATCATCTTACAAAGTTGTAAGGTCCAATGAAAAATTACTCCTGAAAAGCAACCTTATACAGATGGAAAAACTGGCAGGTTCTTTATGGACGTTGAAGTAATTCGTTAAACAAACACAAACGTTCTATTATATTAGAAACCTATTATATTAGAAATGGAAGAAATCAGGTGCCAATCGGGGCTAAGTGAGAGATCTGTTGAGCTGCAAGTGAGGTTGTAAGAAGATGACAAAGTAGGCAGGCTAGGCTAGATCAAGGTACCTAGGTTACCTTACACCTGCACCAAGTGGCAAGAATCAATAGCAAAAACTGGAGAAGGCAAAATTTAGAAAAATGAATATGACACATATTGAATATAAAACCCATTAAATAGGGACCTTTATTGGAGGCTATTTTTGGAAGTTCACATTCAAAAGGACCTTTTATCTGTAGACAAGTGGTTTAATGGACGATTCCTTTTTCAAATCAATGGACATCTTGTTCTGACATGTGGAAATTTGAATTGAAAGGGCGTGTCCACTTGTCACATGGGGCTCCAATACCCTGATTCAGGAACAGGGACTGATAAGAAAAGGAAAAAAATAAATTCATTTTAAGGCTTCCATTTTAGTGAAAATTTCAATTAGTTGGGTGCCTTTTTACTTACTAAAGTATTTGGCCATAAGGTCCACATAAAGCGATGGTGGCAACGTGCACGCCACCGGCAGTTGTAATGAAGTGAGTAATATGCAGGCCTCTAGGGTAAACATGCCCCCCACCAAACATCACCCAGTGACCAAACACCTCTTTTGTGCAGACCAGCGCTGGTGAATGGTCGCAGTCCTTTGTGCAAGTGTTTGAATACAACGCTATGACCGAACGCCCAGTCTTGGAAAAATATGTTTGATTTTTTCATATAATCCAAATGAAATCTTTTTTTGTGTGTGTAGTTATGGGCATAGGAAAAAGCCATAACAAAAACAAAGGCACAATGTCATATGTAGTCATGTTTGATTATGAGAAAGGATTAGCATATTGTATGTGTAGTCATGTTTGGTTATAGTAGAGGACCGGCCCATTGTAATGCACATACTTAGGTGGGTTTAAGGGTGGGTTTAACTCTTCTTCAGAGGACTAACATAAACAAAATGCAAATAAAAAATTGATTGTTTAGTTATGGGGGGTTTAGGCTCACATTAAAAGGCATGAAATCGTTCATTAATAAACCCTAACCTTAACAATGATACAATGCACAAGGATCAACAAAGGACATCCTTTTTTTGAATCCTACTTTGCATAGAAATTGAACGTTCCTTCCAAATAAAAAAAGAAGCACAAATCAAAGTTTAAACTACAACAAAGCTTACATTAAATGAATAGCTCATTTTTTACTTTTAATTTGGACTCCATGTATATCCTTTCTATGAGCTAGGGTAGAAAAACAATTCCAATTCTACTTAGAATTCTTAGGTTTTAATGTTGTAGTGTTGAAGAATCTTGATCTACTAGTGATACTAGAATGTGTAGACAACAATAGTCCAAGTTTAAAAGTTTACTTGTAAAAAACAAGACTCAAAGAGAAAGTAGAGCATGTAGAAGAAGGATTAACATTAGAAAAAAAATTGAAATTTATAACTAGATTTACAATTAAAGGTTCTAAAAATATTTGGATTACCTTTGGATCCAAAAATCCATAGTTCAAAATGGTGCATCAAGGAACTTCAAGAGAGCTAGATATTAGCTAGGTCATATCAATTGCTCCTCCACATTTCTCCCCGTTGCATGCACAACAACAAAAGATGTTGATTTGGATTGGGATGATTTTGTAAAATTTTATAAGTTATTATACTCCATTTTAGCAATCTTTAAACATGTTATAGCAAAATTTCCAAATTTACTACACTTTCTAGATTCTTGGGTTGTTTATAAGGAAGAAAAAGGCATACCCTTTGGTGGGGCCGTAATGCACTTCGCCAAGTTGCTAGAGGCTAATACCATGAAGAGATAAGCAATCATGAACTTGATAGTCCTTTGTAGGTGATGAAGCAGGATGTTAGATTTGCAATTAGCAAACCCTACAATTAACAAGGAAAATTTTCCCCCTACTTTTAACCCACGAAGCAAAAGATCAACACCATAATTAAATCAAATGCCTTCAAAAACCAAAAGAGGCACGTGGAAAAATGAAATGTTAGAAATAACAATGGATGTTGTTGAAAGAGGGACACATTCTTTAAGTAGGGCCAACAAGTCATGGAACATCCCAATGAGCTCCCTTGTTGACCACCTAAATGGAAAAACCAAATCAAAATGGGGCTAAGAAGTGTAAAAGATGGTGCAATGATCAATTCAACCTTAGACATGCAAGAATGTGAATTGTCCTTAAGCCTACAACAACTCAAGATGAAGGTTGTAGAACTAACACAAACAAGGGATACACCATTCCAAGATCAAATACTAAACACTAATTGGTGGTATTGGTTCTAACGGAGACACCTAGAAGTGAACATTTGATAAGTAGAAGGAAGTTTGTAGAGCATAAGGATTAACACTCGTTTCCTATAATTCATTTCACACCAATCTATAATTATTATACAACCAACACAATTACATTGTAGATCATGTATGGAATTCAAATGAAATAAGGATTTAGGTTGGTAAACAATCTAGAACAATGGTTCTAGTTATCAGAGGATCAAATGTAGTTTATAGCACCATCCCCAAGTTTCGAGAGTGGTTAACTATAAACTATGTAGTAAATACTAAAGGAGGTGTTTTACCAAGGTTTTACATTTTCAAGGTGAAAGATTACAAGATGATTACATCAAATTTGCAAATTAAGAACTTGCATGGCAATGCAAAAGAGAGCTTGGATGACTTCTTTCTTGTTAAAAAAACTCTTAACTTTTTTGAAAATTTCTATTTTAGGTGGAGTGTTTCTTACCCATTGACACTTGTTAGTTTTGGGTGAGCATGGTAGTCATGTTACAATAAAAAAATAGAACATGCACAAGAATTTGGGTTAAACATAATTACTTTACCGTCTCATACATCACATGCTTTACATTCATTAGATGTGTTTTGTTTCAATTTAAAACAACATTCAAAAAGGTCAAGGATGCAATTATGTCTAAAAACAATATCATGGAGTTAGATAAGATCACTTTGGTTGGATGGGTAGACCAAGCCATAAATCAATCTCTCACCAAAAAAAAATCAAGGCTAGGTTCAAGGCTACAAGTATTTGGCCTTTCAACCCCAAAACAATGGACAACAAGATTCAACCATAAAAAATATACAATGCAATAAACATCAACAACCATGGAAATGATCAAAAGGAATACACATCAAATGAAGAAATTGATCACAATCAAAATCAACAATGGAAGGAGAAATCTGTTGCTATTGAATTTTTCCATATCGTTGAAACATCAATCCATCAAACAACACTTGAAGATCATCCTACCAACATGTTAGAATTTGACCGTTGTTACTATGTAAAAATGCCTCAAAGCCCTATTGTGATAGAAGAACAACTAGAAAAGATTATAAACTTAGATGAGGTTACTCTTGAGTTGGTGCAAGAAACCTAGGGTCCTCCAAATCTGATTCAAGAAACCATGAAGTTGCACAACTTGCTCTCATTACTTCATTTACTTATAAGACACAAAGGGAAGGAGTTTTTAGTTGACTATTCTCAATCACATGTTGTGATTTCTATTGAATATTTAAATATTCTAAAGAAAAAAACCATGGACAAGGTGTGATGGATGTGAACATTAAACACCATCTTCCAATAGATGGAAATCATCCATAATGTTCATTCACAACTGTTAATTAAATCTTAGTTAACTTTCAATTAAGTTTTAGTTAAGTTTTAGCTAAATCCTAGTTAATTCCTAATTAAGTCCTAGTTGAACCTTAGTTAATTCATAGTTAAGTCTTAATCAACTTTTAATTAAGTTTTAATTAAATTTAGTTAACTTTTAATTGACTCTTAATCAAATTCGAGTTAACTTTCAATTAAATTTCAGTTAATTCATAGTTGACTCCCAATTAAAAAGGTTTTTAAGAAGCTTCCTTCCTTGATGCACACATAGAAGCCTCCTTGGAAGCTTCCTTGAGCTAGGTCCCCAAAAGGGTAAAAATAGGAATAAGACCCTTCATTTCCTTAGTCTGTTCAACATTAGTCTTAGGCACAATTTTATACCATAGCCTTGTCACGTTATTTTCATGTTCATGTTTGCATATGTTAGTATAATAAAAATATGTTTTCATGTTTGTTGTACATCTCATGTTCTTATTTTTAGTTATTGTGTTCTTGTTTTTGAATCACATAATCTTGTCTTGTTCCTTGTTTGGAAGTTAAACTTAGATTTTATTTTTAACCTTTGTTCTTGTGGTTTTTCGTGTCCTTGACACAAGGTAGATGCAAAAGAAATCAGAAAAGGAAAAAGAAAGGAAGGAAAAGATAATTGAGCCAAAAGAGTAGTAAAGTTGGGGATTGTAATAAATAGAACAACTATCAGAATTGTTGAAAAACATGATAAAGCACAATTTATTGCAGCTTAGATTTTAACAACTATCGAAGAGGTTGGTGATAAATTTCACCAAAAATTTTCAAACATGCTTGCAAGTAGATTCATGTAAGTACATGGGTGCCAATCTTGGATGCGCAACTTGGGTTCAGTAACAAGCTAAGTAGTGAGCACAAGCTAAACAATAAATAAGAGGGTGTCAAATAGTAAGGTTGTTGCCTTTTAATGATTAAATAGGAGGGATACATATGGTCACCATTGGGACCAACACTAGAAGAGAACATGATTTAGGATTACTAGAGCTAGAACCAAAGTAGAGACACTTTAAGAACACTTAGAAGACCAGAAAACCAAAATAGACTTTAGTAACATTGGAATTTTGAATCCAAAGTTTTAAAAACATGTCCAAAAGACCAGTGTAAGCTATAACAATGATGGAGGTTCAAGGTGAAAATTTTAAGAACATGTCCATACAACCAAAATAACCTTGAATAACATTGAAGTTTCAAATTCAAAGTTTAAAAACATGTCCAAATAACCAATGCCGATTACAACAATAATGGAACTTCGAGGTGAAAGTTTTAAGAACATGTCATTATGAGAATTTTCATTTGCTAAAATCACACTAACTTGCAACTAAAATTCAAAAAACAACTCATATACAATTGTTATGTAACTATCCTTTTAGAAATACAATGTATTAATAAATAAATTGCCATGTTAGAAAATCAATTAATTATATTACAGTTGTAAGTGAGTTGAAAATGAATCTTCTATACAATAATTTATACACATTATACATACATATGTAATCAACCATGTTTGATTTTTTCAAGAGTTGCATTGTAGTTGCATTTGGCAACTATTTTAAATTTATTATAAATGTGTCATTAAAGCAACAACTATGTTACAACTATTGTACAATGTACATACATGCAATCATGCCACATGTTCACATTTCCACCACCCATTATGGGATACATTTGCAAACTAATTTTCGATTATGATTCCCGTTGATACAATTAGTATGGTCACTAGTGTGCCACTACTAAAATACTAGTGTTCAACTATGTTATGATTATAATACAACTACTTATAACTTAATAAGGATACATATTCATTAGTTATATATATCTTCATCATAAGTGTTTCATTTTGAGTGATTTAAAATGTTATGGAAGCTCTATTTCAAGTTTTCGAAATCATCTTTGAAGTGCAAAGAAAAATGAGTAATGAAAAAATAACAAGAAGAGAAATAAACTTTCCAATTTACAAAACATGTTTTTTTCCTTTTAAAAAAAAAAAAAAAATCTTTGGACCCCTCCTATCTTCAAATCTCATAACTTTCATATTTATTATTCATTTTAAATGATTTAAAGTGTTATAGGAGCACCACTTGAAGTTCTACAAGTCATCTTTGAACTTTAATTACAATATAACAACATACAAAGAATTTGGTGTTTGGGAATTGGCATTTGTAGCATTTGGTGATTTGTTTTTTTGAATTCTTGACCCCCTCTACTTTGAAGGGCCATAACTTTCTCAATTCTATTTATTTTTTGACAATTTTTAGTCCACTAGATGCACCAATAAGAAGGATTCAAGTTTTCTTGAGACACAAAAATAATGGAACCTTCCCCTTGGATCTGGCTTGCCTTGAGTGCTTAAATGTTATAGTTGCAACTCAATTTGCAACTCATGAACAACTAAAAGATTTAATTCATATGCTTTGTCTTTGAATCCCATGTTGCAAATTATATAAAAAAGGCTTGTTTTCTTATGTTTTCACATTAGAATACATGTGCCATTTTGGGATGACCTTAAAAAAGTTCAACCTAAAGGCAAAACATAAAATTAAAAAAATCTCATGACTATTCTTTAATGCATTTAGTCTTGTGTTTTCCTACCTACTTACCTACTAGGTAAATAAGTAGGTCTTACTTTTCTACCTACCTATGTAGGTAGAAAGGTAGGTAGGTCCTAGGTAAATACATATGTATGTACGTTTTAAGACCTACCAACCTATGGTTATGTACGACCTACCTAGTTACTAAAATAATTTTTTTTATTTTTATTTTTTTCCAAAATACAATCATGCCATGTGGAAATTTTTTATTGTGCCATGTCTCACAATCATTGACCATAATTAATAATCATAATGGACGATGAAAATTAATATTTTGAAAAATGTCCAAAAATCTTCATAATGCTAATGTTAAATTTTAATAGATGAATGACATGGGTGTAGTTATAATGGAATTGCATAGTAGCTAAAAATGAGTTGTTTTGACTAAGTTGCAATTAAGTTGTAATGAGTTGCATCGTATATACAATGAGTTGCAACTTTGTAACTCATACAATTTGTTCGTTAACACGAATGACGTATAAATACAATGAGTTGCAAATGTCTTCTACAACTCAAATTGAATTACAAGGCCAATTGCAAAACACTCATTTTTCCCATAATGTGTCCATACAACCAAAATAAGCTTTCGCAACATTGAAATTTTGAGCTCAAAGTTCAAAGACATATCTAAAAGACTAATGTAGGCTACAACAATGATGGAGCTTTGAGCTGAAAGTTTCAAGAACATGAGATATAACAAAAATTTATTGCAACATTTAGGCAAGTTCAAGAGCATCTTCTTCCTGGTGATGTGTTGTTCCTATTAATATGCCTCTTTTTCCTAATGTTGTCATCTAGCATGTGATACGTTGCTTGTTTTTTCTTCCTAGCTACAAACCTCCAAGAAAACTCATGCCCATCACTTTTCATCTTCCTAGTGACAAATGTCCAAGAAAACTAGTGCGTATGGCAACAAACTTTCAAGAAAACCAACACACTTATTCTTGGTGACGATTGTGGTAGAAAGTTCTTGCTTCTTGGTGACAACTATGCAAAAAAACTAACACCCAATGTGTTGTTGTGCTTCCTAGTGATGAGTGTCCAAGAAATCATGTGCCCACTACCGCGCCCACAGACTTGTGACGGGTTTGCTATGCCCACCACCACACCCACAGACTTAAGGCGGGTTTGGTGAACAGGAGCTTCTAATCCCATAACCGTCAATTTGTAGCCCTAGGTTTTGTGAAGATCATGGCCACATATTCAAAATAGAATGATTATTTTGTAAATGCTCATTGTTGAGACTTTCATTTATTTTGATGATGGGGATAGAAGACGTTCATAAAGGAGGATATCCTTGTGTGGTTATAGGTGAGTAAGTAAACTCTCTTGAGTTCTGATGTGTTTGAAGCTTTTTTTTTAATCATTTTTTATCATGGGGGCTTAACTTCCTCCATTTTGACTTGATTTAAGCAATTTAAAGGGCGTGGGTGCGCCCTCTACTCATCTACACTTTATCTTTAGAAAGCAGAAACAAAGGAGGCACCCAGTAAGATTCAGAGCTAACTGACACACTAAGTGTTCAGTCACCGGCCTGTTTACCCTACGTCTCAAATTGGAAATCTCATTTGGTTCACCTAGGTGGTAGCACAGTCTGTGGCCACCAAACAACCAGCAACAAGTTACAGGAGGAAAATGGGTGAAGGTCATATAATAAATAATCTATGCAAAACCCCTTCCTGTTCATCACGGTTCAATACAAAAAAGTGATCCATAGTTCTTAGCCCTACACAGAGCCACCAGATTCTATTGTAGGGTTTGGTGGGTTTTGACCCTGTGCATATGTCAAATAAACAGAAATATTTCAACATTGGAATATATGTTCTAGGTTGATGCTTTCTCTCAAGTGATCGAATTTGGCTTGGGAGAGAGAAACTTGCATAACAATTAAATAACTTTCTTTTCCAAAAAATGAAAAATTGTGCAGTGTGGTTTAGCACTGAATTCGACTTAGGATAGAGGAAACATGTTTGTCACAAATTAAATAATCTTTTTTGAAAAAAATGAAAAGTCATGCAACACAATTCAACACAGAAACACACAAGGCACAAAAACACAAGCTCAAAAGTGTGTTATAAAGCTTGTTATGAGATATTTAACATATGGTGTGTAATCTTACATTGGTGAAGTTATGTGAGTCACATAATGAATCTATTATGATAGCATTAAGTGTGAGACCTTGTAAGTTGTGAGATTATCTAGCGGCTAAAGGTCCAGGCCAACTTGCAAAGAAATTGACAAAAAGGAAAAAAAATATTGATTTGTTAATTTCTAGAGAGTGTTCCTTGGAAGTCCTAGAACAGGGGGTTCCTCCACCTGGGCTCCACCTCGGCAAATATCACACACACTCTGTTAAACCATGATAAGTCAGAGGCAGCTAGCCTTTTGTTTATGGTGTGAAATTTCGCACTATAGTGAAAATTTGGAATTTTTTTTGTTGCAAATTCGATGATATATTGAATTTTTTGGGTCAAAATTTTTAAAAATTCAATTTTCTTATAAAAAAATCTATATTTCCATACATGGTTCAAATAGGTAGTCAAAAATATAAAAGGGTGTTGAATTTTTTTCCTTTCATATTTTGTTAATAGCCAAATTTGGCTAGGTCAGCTTATGGATGATCATCACCTTGATTACATCACAAAATTGGGGGAAAAAGACACTGGAAGCAATTGGTGTTCACATTCACCAAGGTTTAAGGTTTTTGGTTCAAGGGTTTAAGGGAGAGAATGATAGATCTACAAAAGAGGAGGATGGTATTGTCTGTATAAGCAAACATGTGGCTACCAGGCTCTGGACCCTCGAAGAACAAAAACATATATGGAGCATGGCCCTACTAATGTGTTCCTCTTGATGACTATCTTTGTGATCAACTAACTTGCAACTAATATTGTCGAAATCAAGATCAAAAGTTAGGTTTTTTACTAAACAATTACCCAAATGTCTGTCATGTTTGAATTTTTGAAAATTAGTTTAGGGTTTCCTTTTTAGGGTCTAGGGTTTTGAATTAATGTTGACACATGATTCAACATTTTTGTTTGAACATGATAGCGAAATCCCCAATGTCACAAGAATGGCAACTTGGTTCTTATCTTGCATATTTATTTGCGCTAGATTTATCTTATGAATTTAAATACGTAGTCGGATTTGTTTGTGGGTTTGCAATGTGTGTATGAAGGTGGAAGGCATGCAAAGTTCAAGTTTCTATGTCACCAAAAACGAGAGGGGAGATATACTAAAAACAAACACCCTAACAACTCGCTAGTTCCATGCACACTTGGAGTATATGAGTTTCTGCAGTAGGCCACAAGCTTTATTCTTATCTTCCCTGTCTTCGTACAAGAATTCGCCTGCAGACGCCTATTGATCTTTGCAACGTACACACCTTACACTTACATACCATTAGCAGCTCTGATACCAAAAGCGAGGGTGCAAGACCCTACACACACACAAATCATTCATAGACATAGTTCACATTCACACAAATTCGGCAGAGCTAATCACTAAAGCCAGAACTCTGAAATTTTACTTGCAAATAACACGACAAAATGCAAACTTTTTTGCTACAGCATATGTCATCCATATCAAACACCTTACAACATTGAGCTTGTCAGATCAAAGTTCTCAATATGCTCTGGGTCCATGGAGTCTCTGACCCTGATCTCTACAGATTGTAGTAACACAACCTTACTGTACTCTGCATTTGTTGATCACCCACGACTCAAAGGCTCTCAGATCCACATAAGTTGGGAGACTTCCAACATGAAGCAACATGACTCCAAGACTCGCTATTGCTACCCAATGGACTGATCCTCATACCACTAAGATCAGCAGACCTCTTCCCATC
>Ga0116227_10002349_pt1 | contig 43157 bp, 31 predicted proteins | sample S1TSphgellanicum_FD_89693 | JGI IMG/M metagenome (GOLD analysis project Ga0116227, IMG submission 89693) | Host-associated microbial communities from peat moss isolated from Minnesota, USA - S1T2_Fb - Sphagnum magellanicum MG | ecosystem: Host-associated > Plants > Peat moss > Unclassified... | reverse complement strand
TTGATATTTTTTTATAACACCTTTTAATGGATTTAAAATGGTGACTCATGGTGCTTTATTATCATGTTAATGTCATCCATGACACACCTACCTCAATTGTTGAGCATCCCATTGGCAAGCACAAAGGCCTACCCCAACCTAACTCAGAAAAAAAAAGTTCAACCAAAAAATAATAAAATAAAATAAAAGTTGTCAGATGGGTGTGGTCACCAACCAACTCATGTGCAACCACCATCCCCATCCCCAACCCCCCTAATTAATAAGGGAACCAGTTTGGGATGGGGAAAGTAAAGTAAATTATTTTTGAGTAATAATTAGGAAAATTAGGCAGATTAGGGTTTTGAGTCATTTGCCTAATTATCTAAAAACTATATATATATTTTACAATTTTTGTGAAAATGAAAATAAGTATTTTTGAGTATACTTGAGAAGTGATAACTGGGTCAGCTACCAATGTAGGTGGTTGTGCTCTAGGACATGGATGCCATTGATAAATTGGATAAATTTCATGACATGGATGAGAATTTCAACATGGATGAAATTGACACATGTGAAGTCGAACGACATATTGTGCAGCAAAAATTGAACAATATCATGAATGAAACTTTCACCACATTGATGGACATTCGACCATTGTGGATGAAAATGGATGATTTTGATACCATTGCCATGCATGAAAGTTTTCACATGGGTGAAATCCAATGGAGTGATATGACCATATGAATGAAATTCAACATGGAAGTCAAATTGGTCCATGGATGAAAACAAGATCATGTGGCTGAACTTGACAACATGAGTGAAATTGACCAAAAGGATGGATTTTGGACCATATTGTATGAACTTCATTCATCACATGCATGATATTGGAACATGAATCAAATTGGATCACATGGATTAAAATTATTTTAATTATTAACATGGATGATGATAATTTCATCCATGTTGGGAGGTAATTTTATCCATATATTCATTATAATTCTTTTTCAGTTCTTTTTCATCCATATGCACTTTCATTTAGTTGCCAAATTGCATCCTCATGGTGAATTTCATACATGCATTTCATCCATGTGGTACAATATTTCAAACTTATCAATTTGATCTAAATGGTCAAATTTTCCATGCCATGAATTTAATCAACATGTGTTAGTTTCATCCTTAATTTCACTATTGAGGATCACTTTCATCAATGTCAAATATCATGCGTTGCATATGTGTTGTTAATTTGCTTTATCATTCAAAAAAATTCATGTATGGCCAATCATGGGTGTTCATCCATGAACATAATTTTATCCACGCAAAATAAATTTCATGTTAGAATTAGAATCTCATTCAAAAGTAAGTTTATCAATATGGTACATATAATTATTTTTTCCCCATTTTTCATATGGAAACCATCCATAATAAAATGGAATTGAAAATGGCTATCATCAATAACAAGATGGAGGAAAATTTGGCATTCATCTAGTCTAACAATTCAAAGATCCCTCCATGTATTGGACTACTTATAAAGAAAACGTGAAAATTTCCATTACAAAATTTTGCACTCAAAAAAAAATCACTAGGCACATATAATCCATATGCAAGAGACAAATGCATATTTGTAATCAATTTCATCCATGAATTTTTTTTCAACAATTTGGAATGTACTTGATTAGTGAAATTGTCTTATGTCTCATCATGTTTTCAAATCTCATAATCAACATTTTTTTCATTTTATTTTAGCTTCTTTTTTCCTTCTTCCTATCAACCCTATTCCCCTTCTTCCCAATTCTTTTGACATTACACATGCTAAGATCGCTTATAAATGTGTGATGGATTGAGTATGTTATTAGGGCCCCGCCTTCTTTCAAAATAGGATGTGGCTCCATTGCACTAAACAATAATCACAAAAAGTACATGAACTAAACATGATTGAAAGTTTTTTTCAACCATAGGGGTAGTTCCCTGAACTTGACCATGCATTCGTTATCTATGAATAACATAAGTTAATGATAAAAGACACAACTTGAAATTCAAAGAGGTTTGGGACCTTTTAGCAAAAGATTATCTCATTCAAGTGCAAAAAGTGAAGATAAAATTCTAACTCACAAATCTTCAATCAATGTGGAGGTGATAACTTTACATTTGACCACTAAAGATAGACAACTAGAGACATGAGTATATTCCTTAAGATTTTATTATAAAACATTATATTAACATTTTTTAAATGTTGGATGTAACCCAAGATCCCTTTAGGTAGTAAGTAATTAATGTGTTTAGGTTTATCACTCTTTTTTATGGCCTTTCAAGTTTTCAATTGAATTTTGAGATAGTTTTTATTCACAATTTTGAATTTCATGGAATTGAACTATATTTATTATTATTTACATTATCAATGAAGGTGTGATGGTTTTTGTGTCTTTTAAGCCATGGAAATGATGAAGGGTAATTGGGAATCATGTTGTAGTTTTGGTTTTGTAAAAGTATTTTTAGTGATTCCACTAGAAACCACTTACTATCACTAAATATAACATACATTTAAAAAATAGTTGGTTGCATCTCCCCCACCCATAAACAATATAATTTGGATTCAATTTTCTTTCATTAACAATGAAAATGAAAGATGGATTAATTATCGTGGTCAACCGATTAATAACAATCAATTTGTTGATCATTGTGACTAGCCACCAAAAACATTAATTTCTTTCTTTCATGGCTCAAAAGACCCATGTCACTCGATAGGATTTTGGAGGAGGAATATTTTTTTTCATGCCACATTGGCAAAGGGCTCATCCAAAAAATGATATTCAAGGTTTTTCCTAACAATTATTACAAATGTTCTAAGGGTTAAGGTTAACATTATTACTATTTGTATATTTTTTTTGGTTCCTTACAACTAAATATTGAAAGGGCTATCTCTTTTGATGGTTTAACTATAAAACCATGTGATTTTAATAATCAATATTATAGCAAGAGAAGGGGAGATCAAGTATAATAGAAATTGTGAATAAATTTATAATTTTGCCAACAACATCCATTATGTTTGTAATGTATTAAGCATTGTTGTTAGTATTGAAAATATGACATTTTAATTTCTTTTGATATTATTTCATTAATCTTGCATATCCAACTACCTAATAACAATTTTTTCTTGAGCTTTGAAGTGTAGGTTTCATGCTTAAATTTATTATTATTATTATTATTATTATTATTTAGTTCAAGTAACATTTGTTAGTCTAAAAATAACTTCTCACACTTATCACATCTATTCTTGAAATTAGCAATAACTATAACAATAATTGACATCCTATGTCGATTGAAAATTCATGATTTTAGTGAATAAAAACATGTCATAACGTTAGCGCAAATTGTTTTTCCTCACATAAAAGCTTGTTGTTTATAAAAAATCATGCACAAGGGTTAATTTCTTTTCCAAATTATCCTATTTGTGAAGAAGTTTTTTTTCCACACATTCAATTTGTGTCATAACATTTGCATTAGCATTACAATTAATTCATGACTTGACCAAATGTCACAACGTCTACAACAATTGCTATTCTAATAATACATTTTTTATTTTCTTCATCCAATTGGAAATTTTAATTGTTAACCCACAATTCACATTTACAAATGGCAGAACTTTTTTTAACATTGAGGCTTCTAGATGCTTCCAACTTATTCTTGTAATTTATTAAATATGCTTGTTATTGTTGATGCATAATTTTAGTTGTTGATTAGAACATTGATTGCTAATTTGCAAATGAATGTTGGAGTATAATTAAACATTCAAGGATTAATTTTAAGGGGTGTGTATGCATGTAACCTTTCACTTCAAAATTTTAAATCCTAATTCATTCTTGTAAGATTGAATGATTGAGTAGTTTTCCATACGTGCAAGTCTTCATAAGTGTGTATCTAAAGAAATTATAGTTCATAATCTTGATCAACAACAACAAATGTTGTTGATCTAAAGCCATGTAAGATAATTTTTGAAATGGGCCTCCACATCCATAATGTTGGAAGAGCTTCGAGTGATAAAGGTTGTACAAGTCAATAATTTGGATGTTGATGTGAGTTGATTGCATTTTCTTGTTATTCAAGATCTTAATATCTCAAGTTGAATTTTATATTACATTCTTGATTAGGCTAACATGTGAGGATTATTTTGGGATGTTTGCAACATAGCTTCAACTTTTATTGCAATAAACAAAAAATTCTTGAAACCTTTCTTCATGTACAAAAAACAAACATCAAAACTTCACATAGGGCCATCTTAAATAACATTGTTCTATTCAATTCCTAAGTTATCATATTGAATATTGTATTTAATATTTCTTTGGGTTTTTTTGTTATCTCATGCCTAAGTTTGCTTAACATATCAAATGTAAAAAATGATAGTTATCATATTTGGGGAGCATTTTACTAGGGCAGAAAAGGAGGTAGAAGACTTAAAGACATTTTTCCCCAAGTTACGGATGAAAGATAAAATGACATTTTTGAAATTTTGAATTGAATGTTAGTGTTGGATGAACCCAATTCGTGGCTTCTTCACCAAAACTCATTTGACACACTGCAGATGACATTTTGACATACTTGTATTATACTAATGAAAATCAATAACATATTTAAAATTGAAGTGGATGCAATAAACAAGATGTAAAAACCATTTTCAAGAAAAGGAGGATGTGTGCTAAGGGGAGAAGTTTTGGTAAAAATCATTAGACATTAACATTAGGTATGTCCAAACCTTGTAAATTACCTTAAAAGCTAATGCAAAGATTGAACTTTGCAAATATATGTTTAGTTTGTTTCATGGTATTCGAAGGAAATTTGTCTTACTTTTTTTAATGGTGCATCCAGATATTTGCATTTGGTACATGGGCCAAGTGTTAAACAACTAGCATGTCAAAGGTGGCTTGTTATCCAAAATGGGTGGTGTGCATTGACACAGTTTTGTTAACCTCATGAAGCTAACATCACTACCATTTGGGCTTGCCTTCAACACACAAAGATTTATTTAGCTTGGTGTGTATTTTATTTGGATTTTTTTTTCAAGTTTAACTCTTTGACCAATTCATGTTGAACATTCTACGATATACTAAGTTATCAAGTTAGGTTTGAAACTTGAACATAATACATTCAATTCATTCAACCACTCTATGTCTCTAGCATAATAGTTCAATCACAACCAATGTGGTAGGCACTACATAATGTGTATGAAATCAATGTAAGTAGTCATGTAGATGGGTCAAAGATGGATTTCAAACCAAAGTGTAACTGAACATCTTCTTATAGAAAATATTTGTTTGTGGATGGTGATAATAACAATTCTCCAAGATTGCATCTTGGTACGACTATTGTTGAAAAAATTCTTCTCTTTGAACAAAAAAAAAAAGCTTAAGTAAAAAAGTTGCTTCAAAAGTGGGAAATTCCAACTAATTAAAATTGATATGCATTTAGTGGGAGGGTTTGAATTAAATTTTTTAAAGGTTTTTTCCTCCATATTTGGATCTTCATTATAAATCCATTACATTCCTAGAACTTGATTGTAATGTTTAGGTCCTTGAGATGTTACATACATGGTTGATTTACTAATATAGTCATTTGGGTTACTTTTTTAACACACTTTCTAAAAACATAAGAAATAAAAAACCTTTCAAATAGTTACAACATGATAATGTGATCAAAGTCTTAAAAGACCTAGTGACCTTTAAATGTTTGTTCTTTTGGATAAAAATTTTGTTATTAAAAGAGGGGTAATCCAAGTTTCATTCAATGTATATGAGGTCCAATAATTTCACCAATGGCCTTTTGAATGACAATCAAATTTGTCATATCTATTTTTCATTTTTTTGGGGCATGATAAGCCATATGTGTTGGATATTATTGCATTGTATATATGTTGTTTGGCTTATTTAAAAGTTTTATAGATCCTTCCTTACTCATTTTTCCATAGGATCTATCATTTTTTAAGTTTGTGGTGTTTATCAATTTGGAAGAAAGACAATTACATATGCTTTTGATATTAAGGTTGTTGATTAAAAACATGACTTTAAAACTACAATCAAAGATCCAAATAAAGTTATATGCAATAGCGGCTCTCCACTAATGGGTAGATAATGTATATTAGGAGGGTTGAAAAGGCTAATTATTTACTTGCAATAATCAATTATCTCAAATGTCCACTTGGCTACATATGAGTGCATTAATTATTGAATCATCGATTATTCAAAATCCTATTCAAGAATCATTGATGATTCAAAGGTCATTTTTATGAACACTTTCTCATGCTTTGCATTGAAGAAGTTGAGGCCATGGCATACATGGCTATGGCTGATATGGACAACAATTATCTTTGTCCATGCTATGACCATGTATCACCATGAGCATAATAATCGGCAAAATAATCATGAAATAAACAACAAAACCAATTTCGGGGTGTTCAAAGCTTCACCCTTGATGATCACACTTTAAAAAATTGATTATTTGAACAATATACTTGACCTTTGAACCCCCTATTCAATGCTCCATATCTGCCACGAAAATTCTTCTCTATTCACCCAATTTCCATAGTGCATTTGCACTCTTAGTTTAGAAAAATCAATTATCAAATTAAATTAAAGTCCCTTTTCTTTTGTAGGAGTCACTTGAATTGTAACCAATACTTGAATGTGTAGGTAATATGGCTTCAAAATTGATGCATTGATAGAAATTTGTAAATTATTTGCATTTACATATCCATTATGTAATAAATTGTTAAAATCCTTCAAACAAAAAATTATGGCACAAAAAAATGCAAAAGCAAATGAATGTTTCTATACCATAATAATTTTACCATTTTGGCATAAATTAAATTATTTTTTGTTTTGCTGAACATTTGAACATTTATTCATTATTTGTGCCGAAATTTTAATAAACTTAAAAGTTTAACTGTCAGGATTTGAACCATAGACCTTCCATGATAATGACTTAAAGCAATCTAGACACACTAGATTATTCCATAACATTGACAAAACCATGTTTATCATTTTTATAATCATTACATGCCCATAATTTTAGAATTAAAAAACCAAGTGCCAAATTAAAATTTCAAATTTAAATAATTATTTGACAATTTGTTGCTGAAATGGTAAAAGTACTACGGTAATGAATGTTTGTGATGCTTAAAGGACTCTTAAAAATATAAGACTATTTTAAAACACATTTACAAAATGAAACATATTTTTGAATCATAATAATTTTAAAAAAATTATGAAGACTCATAAATCATGATTATAAAATATTTTCCTTAAATGACTATTCATGTTACGTCATGCCAACTTGAATATTTAATCCACTATTTATAAATATTCACCCAAATGGGCAATTTTGGTTCTTAATATAGAGAAGCACCCATTATGTCTAATATTATGCATGTTTGCACTACTTTGATTATTAAATAAACATGTGGAATTACAAGGATGCCAATAAAATCAAAGTTCAAAAACAACATTCATGTGTTCAAAGATACACAAGAAAATTATTAGTTGGCATGTCAATCCATTTTTTCATCATGATATCAAAGGTATTTTTCACTTATTTCATGTGTTTTAATTTGTTTATTGTTGATTTTTTAAAGTTCATTGTATCATAAACTTTTTGTTGCCACACACCCAAAAACCTTTTCTTTCATTCACCTTTTCCAAAAGCTCATTCACATTACTTTGAGAATGTGTTTATTCCCAAAAACAAGCCTAGATTGTGCATTCATTTGAAGTATAACAAATTCATGTATAGTTTACATGTCTAAAATACGTTATGTTTTATCACCTTTCTTTTGGAATTTTTTTATCAAAAAGATATGACAACAAAATAATTAAAGAGCTTTCTTCTTTCAACATGGGTTAAACCTTTTAGTCATAAAGGTGAGCAAATTTGTTGAACCTTAATGATGTGGCAATTTTACTATACAATATGAATGTCATAATTCATTTCATTTCTTGAAACCAAATTTGGGTTAACAAGATCATTTACAAGTTTTGGGTTGACCAATTATAAATGTAATTTGGTAAAGGATATGTTTCATATCATTTTCAAATCCACTATTGCCAATCATAAGTTTTATATAATTTTAAATATATATTTGCACTACCATTTTGAAAAATGTTGGAAATCGAATCTAAATACATCATGTCTTTTGTTGAAATGGAAGTTGAACATCATGAATGAATATATATATTGAAAGTTTACTATTGAGTTTGAATAACATGAATGCAATTAATTGAAAAGGTTATTATCAAAGTTGAATAATCACAAACAAATGTAATTGTTGTTAATTGGAGTTTAAGTGTTGTTTAACATGAACTACACATTGTTGGAGTTGGAAATTGAATAATTGCATATGTCACGACCTTAGCCTTGGGTTCAGAACCAAGGTTGGGGCATAAGAAAGGATATAAGTCAAAATAATGCCTTAAGGTTCCAACATTCCCACAAGTGTGAGAAAATGAGTTGCAATGCATTAAAGTGCATTTGCATTTTAGGAATTGAAGTTTTATGAAAGTTCCAAATGTTTAAGGCAAAAATCAAATGGGAAACAATGTCCAAATTGGGTTTTCAATATACCATTGGAAAGCCATTGAAATGTAAATATTCAAAATGTGCTTGCATTTTTCATTTGTAGTTATGAGTTAGGAGTTATGGTCAAAAGAAGGGTTAAAAGTCAACATAAAAATTTGGGAAACAAGGGTCAAATGATTTCTAATGAGGGCGTGCGACATAATGTTAAAAAGATTTCAACAAGAACTATAAAATGGAATGGTTGCATGCCCAAATTAACATGCTTGAAACAAAAAACCATATGAGGCTCCAAAGATTGGGGACAATAAAAGTTCTAGTTTTAAGACTCTCACTTGTGAGTCTTGAAAGAAAATGTCATTTGGATGCAACCCTATGGAAAGGCACAAAATATACTATAGGGAAGAGGGTGGTGGCCTCCTTTCAAGTTTGATAGTGTAAATTTAGTGAGTCCAAAACAAGTCTATGACCCAAAGTTGGTTCCATTTGCATTAACCACTTGCATTGTTTAGCATATGCATGTGACTTGTCCATGAGGTGTTCATGAATTTTTCATTTCATCCTACTAATCATCTGAAAGTTCCTGCATGCCTTTCTAAATCTTTAAATGTCTGAAGCTAGGGAATGTGCCTTGGGTTGTATTTTGTTACAATTTCAAGAATCAACAAGGTATTATTTACCTTGATACCAATTGATAAGCCCAAGGGTGTGTCAACATATCACCCAAGCTAACCCTAGTGTTTTGGGGGATGCCACAATTTGGGCATCATGTGGGATAAAAAAAACTTACAATGGGTCCATTTCATAGTGTGCATTTGGCAAGTTTGTAGATCATGTTTTACCATGATCATCAACTTGGAAGAGCTAATGCCTTTGCATGTTAAAACCATTTTGTTTTGAGTTGTCTTGTTTGTGGATTGATGGAGATGGACATTTTTTCCACTAATTCTTATGGTTTTTCATAGGTCAAAAAACGTTTATGGAAAGGTAGTGTGAAATTTTCTTTTAGATCCTTTGTAGTGGTGTGATCATAGGTCGGAAAAAATTAAAAAAATGGAAATTATAAATGATGATGATGTTTTGATTTAGTGTTTATGGTTTAGGATTGGCTTGCAACAAGTTGCCTGAAATGCATGGTTGATTAGTTGAGAACATAGGTGAATGCAAGGTATCCCAATTTCAAACATAAAGGAAACAAAAGGTATTGTAGTTCAACAACAATTTGATCCTTCCATGGGTGGAAATCAAGTTGGTTGCCATGGCACTAGGGACTATACAATTGAACAATTTTTCTTGCAACACAAGACTTGTAAGAAGTAGAAAATTTGGATTATACAAAAAAACAATGGAAATCTTTCAACAAATGCAATAAAAAGGCATGGTTCCAAATAAATTCACATTTGTTTGAATGTTCATTGCATGTGCTAGTTTGCCAACACTTGAATATGACAAACCATCCATATGCAAATCCCTCAAAGTTGTTACATGAATCAAATGTCTATGCAGGTAATAACTTCATGACATGTATAACAAATGTGGGAGCATAGTGGATGTGTGGAAAATATTTAATACGATGCTACCTATGTGAAATGCCATTGCTTCAAATTCCATGATACTAGGACTTGTGAAATGTGGGCAAGGGTAGAAGGTGTTATCATTGTCTAGAGAAATGCAATAGGAAGGGGTGGAATCAAACATTATCAATTTTGTGGGGATTTTGAATGAGTGCTAGTGTCATGGCACTTTAAAAGGGCATGTGTGGTCATGAACAAATTGTTCAAAATGGTTTTGATTCAAATGTGTTTTTGAGTAACAACCTTGTTGACATGTATGCCAAATGTGGAAGCATTAAGGATGCTTGGAGAGAGTTCAACATGATGCCCACATGTAATATGGTCACTTTGAGTACCATAATTTTGGGACACGTGAAATGTGGTCAAAGGCAACATGCATTAACATTGTATCGACAAATATAGTTGGAACGGGTGGAGCCAAGCCTTGCCACTTTTGTGGGAGTTTTGCACATGCATTTGCCAACAATATGGCACGTGAAGAAGGTAGGCATGTGCATGAACAAATCATCCAAAGAGGCTACAAGTCTAATGTCTTTGTGGGTAATTGTTTGATTAACATGTATGCCAAATGTGGGAGTATAGAGGATGTTTGGGGACTGTTCAATAGGATGCCTATGCATGACGCCATTGCTTGGAGTGCCATGATTATGGGACATGTGAAATGTGGACAAGGGCACAAAGCTCTAGAACTATCTTAGCATATGCAATTTGAAGGAGTGCAACTAGACCCTAGCATCTTTGTGGCCTTGTTAAATGTATGTGTTGGTTTAGTGGCGCTTGAAGATGATAAGCAAGTTGAGATACAAATTTTTCAGAATAGTTCTCATTTTAATATTTTTGTGGATAGTAATTTTATTGACATGTACACCACATGAAGGAACATTGAAGATGCTTGGAGGGTATTTGACAAGATGCCCACACACAGTGTTGTATTTTGGAATGCCATGATTTTGGGACACATGAAATGGGCAAGGCTAATAGGCATTAACTTTGTTTCGACAAATGCACTGGGAAGGGGTGAATCTAGACCCTGTCATTTTTCTGGGGGTCTTGAAAGCATGTGCCAGTGTTGTTACACTTGAACAAGGCTTGAACAAGGTAGGCATGTTAAGAGAGAGATTTGTCAAAATGGTTTTGAATTTGATATTTTTGTGGGTAATAGTTTCATTGACATGTATGCCAAATGTGGGAATACAAAGGATGCTTGGAAAATATTCCATAGTCTGCCCATTTGTGATGTAGTTTCATGGACCACCATGCATGCACATGCCATTGAAGCTCTCTAACATTTTGACCAGATGTGTGAAAGTGTTGAACCCAACATAGTAATGATTGTGCCATTCAAGCCTCTAGTGAAATTAAGGTTTGACTTTGGCATAATGCTTTAGACAAAGACCTTCGAGTTATTTTTTATATTTATCCTTTTGATTTGTTTAGTCTTTTGTGATTAACTTTGTAGATTTAGGATTGCCCTATAGTAGTAGTTAGTTTTTTAATAGGTGGGGCATGTGCTCCTATTAGGCCTCCTTCATCATGGGCGTCAAATGTCTCATGTTTTCTAATTCATTATGTCCCATTGAAGCTTGTCCTTCCCATCACTCATTTGTTTTATCATGTGCCACCATAGACCTAGTTTCCACCCCATTTCCCATGCAAACCATGCACCTCTCACTAATTCCCCCTTCCATTTTAACAGATCACACACCACCCACTAGTTCCTTTTATTGGCCCCCAACCCTTCATGTGAATATGGGGCCCCAACCCTACATTTTCCCAAACCCCCTTGATCATGCACATCTAGGACCTTTTCACCCTTCCATTATATCAACATTTCTAGTTACACATGATCAGACCCCTTAATTTACCTTCATTTCTTCAACACGTTTGTAACCTCCACCTAAAGTCTTTTACTTACCTATTGGCGCCGATTTACCAATAGAAGGTAAAGTCATTCTTGTTAAGCACCCAATTCATTTAATCCAAACTCCCATGACCATCCCGATTCAATACCTTCCTTTTTTCCCACCTTGTTGACATAAACTTAGACTTGGGTTTCGTCTTTGGATGTCTTCAGGTCCTTTCATTTAGGCTTTCATCATCTTCAATTATATAATTACATTCTTGTTGCTTTACGACGTGATGTACAAATGGTGTTTTGTTTTCTTTTGGATAAATTAACGTAATACCCTTATGATGTGGCAACTTTACATTTGTTCCTCTTACTACCCCAATGGTGTTTCATTTTGCCACCTCATGGTGGGGCAACAAGGCATAGGGAAATGCGGATTGGACTCAAATGTTTTTTAATAAATGATTAGGAAAACTTGTAGGAAAAGTTTTTTTTGCAAGCCCAATCTTTGGCAACAAGTCCAAATTCAATGCCTTTTCCCCAACCTAATTCCCCAACTCATAAACGCCTTCTTCACAATCTAATTTTTGGATGTGTAAGGGAATATTCTAGAGCAATTTGTGCCTCGGTACTATTTTCCCCTACACCCACATCTTTTAAGACCACTTTAGCTTTCATCGCAATACACCACCATCAGATAGCTACTTTCCACTTTCTTAGAAGACTATAAACAAGACCAAAACTTCAAACTTTCTTTTGATTCCTTTAAACTGACATTCCGACGCATGCCCCATTTATCAGCAAATGGTCCTTATGGGATGGTTTTTTAGGATTGTTTTCACTTAGAAGATTTAATGAGTGGATTCTTTCAATTATTTTAACTTTGTTATCATATTGCTAAAGGTCACATTCCACCTTGAATTGTATGTGTCCTTGGTGTGACCCACCTTTCAACCATGATCGAGCCTTTAGGCAAAATTCATCCCATTACAGTGAGGGAAACATTGTATCGATTCACAAGTCATGTTTTATGCCTTCAATTTCATGACACCTTTGCAACACATTTCTCCCCACACCAATTTGAAGTTGTAACTAAAGGCGGTTGTGAAATAGTAATCCATGGCATTAAGTGCATCTTAGAGCTTTTCTTTAATTGGGTTGTTCTCCAATTAGATGTGGCAAACGTTTTCAAGAGGGGCCATATTTCAAGAACTTTATGTAGCTGGTGGAAACATCATGTAACTCATCCCCTTTGTTCGTGCATTATATGCATTTGAGTCTCCCATGTTTTATAGCCATCATAATCGTGTAGGTGATGTTTTAATCATCCCTTTTACCATGGGAACCTGTAAAGGTGATCTTTTGGGAGGGGCACTCTTCACATTAGTTCGCTTTAGGACTTTGCATTCTACAACTAACCATTTCCCTTCTTGTCTATTTCCATCCATTATAGATGACATTCACATCATAGGTCCCCCTTCTATTATATCATTTGCATATGAACATTTCCAAATCAAACTCTGTGCAATAGTTCTTTCTATCCAACATCATAAATGTGTAGCATGGTCACCCTCTTACTTATCACCTAACTTCAATACCCCATCCCAGTTTACCACTTCATTAAAATGAATTAAAGTTTTGGGAATTCCATTGGGCACTTCATCATTCACATAATCCTTCATCAAAGATGCCTTGTTAAAGGATGTTTGACATGTGAATCTTTTCCCTAGAATGGGTAATGTTCAAGTAGCCTTTCAAATTCTAACTCACCATTTCGTGTAATGACCTTCATATCTCTTACAATGTACACTTCCTTTTTCCACTTTCATATAATCCTTCATTTATTTTGACTCCTCTTTCCTTCAAGTGTTTAGGCGCCTTTTGGGTCCAAGATCTTTTGATAACCCATAAGGACCTTTAGCCTATAAACAAACTTTTATCCCAATAACTTTTAGTGGCATTGAATTCATACCAACAACCACCATTGTCCCAACAACCTATTTAGGGAGTTGGGCTTTTGTAACTTTAATTATAGCTGCTAGGTTTATGATTGATCAATGTCTCTTCCTTCTCGAAGCTTTAGCATGAGTCGACAATAACACCTTCCTTTTTTAGTAATACTTCAAGGCAACATGTGATCTCCTACCACCGCCAATTTGCACATGTTTTCCTTTGTTTGAACAATTCATTGAACAACAAATGGTTCGATTTCAAGATTCCATCTTGGAGTGTTTGCATCATCATACCCTTTCCAACATGCTCTCCAATAGGATTTTTGAAACCCATCATGCCTGAATTCTATCATGTTCTAACTTAAGGGCACATGCTTGGTTTACAATTTGACCAATCTTTTTGAAATTTTGATTGACTTCCCTGGTCTTTTCCATGGCATTTCAAATATGATTTGGACTACCCCATCCATCAATTGTAAGTATCCTTGATGCATGTGCACACATCCCATCGACACTATGGGTATCCACTTTTTACGTGGTGTTCATGGCAACAAACACACTGGAACCCATGATTTAGTTCGCAACACCTTTGTTGCCATTGAATGAGATGTTGGCTTCCATGTGGGGTGAAAACAACTACATGTGCTTCTTTCAAACATGTTCAACTCTTCCCGTTGATGAGTCAACATTGTGTTCACCAAAGATGGCATTCACACTTTAATCGACGTTGTCATTGCCAACCCAACATGAGCAAATTTATTTCCTTGATCTTGCGTTACCCAAGGATTTGTTGCTTCCAATGCGGCTCAAGCCAAAGAACGGAGCTATCACAATCGACACCCTACCGATCAATTCTTCCCTTTAGCAATGGAAGTACTTGGATACTTACATAAGCAAGTGGATGTGTTTTTACACAATTGTGTCAATGCCATTTGGATTTTGAAAAGACCAGAGGGCCCTCTTCTTTCTATCTTGGTTACTTTCCTTCAACAAAAAAATTCAATCACATTGCAAAGGTTATAAACATCCTCCATCTTAAGTCGGGCGGTAGCCATAGGTTTAACCATTTCTTGACTTCCACCCCTTCAGGACACATCTCCCATCTCCACGACCAACTTATTGCAAGCGACTGGTTTTTGATATGAAAAAATACGACTGACCTATTACAAGCGGTCAATTTTTGACATGGATAGGTTTTGACATCTAATTTGGATTAATTTGACATCTTGTAAATTTTCCCTTTTCTTTTTTCTTATCCATTTGTACATTTTCCTAACCTACAGTGTGTTTATCAATAAAGTTTTGCAGGGTTGCATCAATATTGTCACTTTTGTTTTCTTTTTCGTCAACTTGTAATCATGAATAATGGATGAAGGTTTGCACTACTTTGAATCCATGGGCTTAGTTCATGGCATCTTTGCAACAATGACTAACCCTTCGCAAACAAAACTTGAAGTTGCATGTCAACGCTACTTTCAAAATGAGCACATCAATATAAAAAAAACCTTGATTTAGTTCATATAGATCCCTAGCTCATGGATGAATTTTATTTACAATTTTTCATTTTCCATCCATAATGATTGAAATTCATCCATCACCACACATGTGTCATTCAATGATGAATCCATTCACTTCATCTTTCATCTATTAAGGGATGAACTTCATTCATCATATCCAATTTCCATCTATTGTTTTATGGTTTATGTCCCATGTGTTTCCATTTATGAGTTTTTTTTCAATTGTGATATTGGAAGGACTTGTTGGGGGGGATCAAATCAATATTTGAGAGCATGGGTAAAGGCTATTGATTACATATTTTAGAAACATTATTCATTTATTGGAAAGTAAAATTTGTAGCCACAAAGGAAACAAAATTCAGAAAACCACACACACACACACACACCAAACCAATGAAAGAAAAAAATGATGAAATTGATTGCCAACAAAGGTGGCAATCAATTGATCCATATATATGTAGACTATTGTAACTTGGCAGCAGAAGAAACTATATTATCTTTTAAAATGCTGAAATTTTCAAAAATTACCTCTCTCAAAAACCCAATGTTTGTGAAGTACAAATACCTGAAACAACTTCAACCATTAAGAAAACATCCAGCAGAGAGCACCACCTTCATCCCTACCCGCACCCACAACAGGATTTGCAGCATGATCTCCATTCTATATACATCACTCTGAAGATAATGTGGATCAGTATATGAAAAACTACTCCCTGAGTTGTTAACCACAGCTCAACTGTGACACAATCCCTGTAGAATGAAGAAGAGATACTTGGTCAAGTTTGATCAACCGATTTCCTTCCCTTGGGGACTCTTGTCCTTTGTTGAAGTCCAACTCATTCTTGGCAGTTGGGCTGTGTTGGTACTCAGGGACCCAATGCAGCTGGGTCACCACACAGGCAATTGCAAAATCTGTCCAGACCAGGAAGACTGTTTGTGTCCTTTACTATCTTGTCCCAAAACATTAGTGAGGTCTGCCACTAATTCCATGTCTTTTACCCTACTTTCCTCGCAGTCCTCCTGTTTGGGGCTCTAATGTACAAATGAATGTCCCTGCCATGAAGGGATGACTGTTTGATTGCTAAACAATGGGCCTTATGACAAAATTGAGCAGCAGTAGAGTCTTCTTCCACTTTTGTGAGCTTTCATGAACTCTACTGTGCAGCAACATGAATATTTTCATTTACTCTACAATCTCTTCAGTGACCTAGAGTTTCAACAATAAGTTCTCCAGCGACCTACAATTTCCTTAACAGTTTGGGTGTCCATCTCACACCTCTCTCCTTGCGGGAAAGGTGAATGCGGTTCTCGGTTGTGTACTTGAGGCCTGCTTGCTGGAGTGCTGCTCGTGTAATTTTTTCTGGAGAGAAACCAGCTCTTGTCATTTGGTCATAAACTGACTCTGCATCTGCCAGTTGGTTTGCTTTACAATATGTTTGTATCATAGTGTTGTAAGAAACAGCATCAGGGGTGACTCCTTGTGCAATCATTTTACGAAACAAAATGGCAGCTTGGACAGAGTAGCCTTCCCGCCCATAAGCACCAAGGAGGATGTTGTAGAGAGTAATATCTGGCTGACAACCAGTAGCCAGCATTTCATTGTAGTATTTCCCCACTTCCTGTAGCATGCTGAGTCGGCCATAGGCTTGTATGACTGAGCTCCATGCCACCACATTAGGTTTGAAGCCATCTGCTTGCATTTGCCTAAACATGTGTGCAGCTTCTTCTACTAGTCCTGCCTTTCCATAGACAGAGATCATGAGACTGTAAATGGTTGAATCTGGACAGCACCCTGACTGCTTCATTTCGAGAAAAGTATCAATTGCTTCCTGATGCTTGTATGTACGACTATAGAGCTGAATCAACCCAGCAAAGGTGACCACATTTGGCTCAAGCCCTGCTGCTCTGAGGCTAGCGTACACCTCCAAACCCTCCTTGTACTTGCCTGTTTGTGCATGCATGGCCAGCAGGGTATTATATGTCACAAGGTTGGGTGTGGCATCAGTTGAACACATTTCCTGAATCAAGGTTGAAGCTCTCTCTGCATGCCCTGCCTTGCTTAGAACAGAGAGGAATGTGTTGTAGGACTGGGCACTGGGTAGGAGACCTTTATGCTTCATGCTTAGGAAGAGTTTCTCAGCCTTTTCAATGGGCAGGCCAGCCCTTCCAACAGCATTCAAGAGAGTGTTGAAAGTGATTTCATCTGCATGGATCCCCCTAGTCACCATATCCTCATACAGTCTCCATGCCTTCTTGAAATTCCCATTCCTTCCATAAGCCCCTATCATTGCATTGTAGGAGTACACCAATACTGGGATGTCTGAGGACAACATGGAATCAAAAACCTCACGGGCTCTGCTTACCATGCCTACACGTCCCAACACCCCAATAATTGAACTGTAAGTGTGTCCATTTGGTTTCAGTCGACGTTTTTGCCGTTGCATCCAACTAAACACTTCAAAAGCAAGTGCTCCTTCATGGCGACATCCAAGCTCCTTTATAATATTGCACAGATCTACTCGTGTGATCTTTCCCACCCATGTATCAAGCAGATTTGTGACAGCCAATGATCCTGCATCCTCACGTTGGGCTCCCAGAAGTTCATTTATAATTGTCTCAACTCTCTGTCTGCAATCCTCCTCTGACCATGGTGGCTGTGGAGGCACTCTTCGCAGCCTAATTGGTCCTCGCCAGATCCTCTTCGTCTTCCTCTGAGTTTCAACAACCACTGTATCCTTCATCTCCAACAAGGGACCCTCTTTCTCCTCCTCTTCACAAGAACAATACTAACTCATATCAGCAACAAATGATTTTCCTCTTGCACTATCTCCATCCATATGCAAACAACACTTTGACTCTTCCACAGAACAACATGAGATTAGAGGACTAGACACATGGCCAGGAATTGCTGACCTTAAAAGCCTGGCATTTAGGATTTCCCTTAGAACTAAGAGGGTTGTCACAACAATGCTATGGCGAGAAAGAAGAGGACAAGAGCCTCTTCTGGAAACACAGGACCGAAGCAGTTTACAAATAACCACTGCAATAACCCTACTGTTTTCTAGAGATCCCTTACACTAAAGCTTAGTGCAAAATCTGGAGACAGTTTGCTCTTACTGAGAATCAGTTACAATGACACACATCAGGAAGAGAAACACTACCTTCAGCAGGGATGCAAGTGACTGTCATGGGAGAGAAAGAAGAAAAGTCTTCAATGGAGCCCAAGTGCAGCAGAGAGGAGGAGCCACCAGCACCAGCACCATTGCATGCATCAAGAGAGACTTGATTGGAATCCACACTCGCCCTCCTTGCCTTCTCAAACTCCTCCCAGTCTGCAGAATTCTTTTTTGATAACCCCATGGCATCTTAGCTCTAGTAAAAGCTTGGAAAAATTGCAGCAGGAGAAGAACAAAATTGGCACAAAAAGTTGATTAACATTCTTTCATCATCAGATGACATAGACTTGGTTTGTGAAGAAGATTTTTTTTGCAAGAATTCAGATCTCACGAAGGAATTCTGTTCAACACTCTCGTTGCAGATGCATCTCTATCCTCTTGTTGCTTGCTTTGTGTCTACAGTAAGAATTCAGATCTCACGAAGGAATTCTGTTCAACACTCTCGTTGCAGATGCATCTCTATACTCTTGTTGCTTGCTTTGTGTCTACAGTTTCTACAAGCAGCGGCTGATGACACTCCAGAGCATCGTGAGAAGAGAATGCAGAGAGAGGCAGAGCAAAAGGTTCATACCCAATGAATCCTGCCAGGATCGATGACTTCGACAACAGCCGCTGGCGCCGCGTCGTGCTGCAGCTGCTGCTGCTCCACGTTCACATCCGCGGTCACACAAACACCAACTTCCGCTCCCTCGTTCCGCTCTCCTCGAACAACGACCGGCAGCTTCTCTCTCTGCTTCCTACACGGCGGCCGACGCTTTCTCCTGGTGGCGTAATAGCATGACCTGAAAAGCCGATTTCCAGTATCGGACACACAGAAGAGACGAGAACCGGAGATGGACGAGGAGGAGGAGGAGGGCAAGAGGGAGACGATAAGCCGAGAAGAAGAAGAAGAAGCAGACTGGTTGCTGCTGCTGGTGGAAGGAGAAGAAGAAGAAAAGTCACCAAAATCAAAAGGAGGCAACGAAGGAAGAACAAGTCTGGTGCCAGAGACGACAGAAACACGAGGAGAAACAACAACGCCAAAGCTACTGCTGCTGCTACGAGCTTCCCACATGGTAAGCATGTGGGCAAGAAGAATGCTTTGTGCGTGCGGAGGATATGTGCATAACAAAAACATACAGACACACAGACACACAAGAAAGGAAGAAAGAAAGAAAGAAGAAGAAGCAAACCACAAACTATCACATTTGCTTGTGCACAATAATAACACACACAATAAAATTCTGGATGCAAAAACAACAACAAAGATCAAACACAAAAATGCAAATTACTCACTCACATATTCCCTCACTCCTCCAACAACAGCTTTAGCTTCTCAAGAAAAAAAAAACATCAATCTACAACACAGAAGAAGAACCTCACACATTTTATCATTATGATTATGAATTATTATTATTCTAGATGATGCAAAAGGTATTTAAGTTCATCAAAATGCAAATTCCTCCATACCTTTTTTCCTTAGAGAAATCACCAACACAGAAACCCACACATTACAACAACAACAACAACAATTTTTTTTAATTAGTTAAAAAAAAAAATTCATTTTGGCGGTGCAAAAACCAAAAGCTCTTTCACATATTATTATTATTAAGCTACCAAAATTGGATATGAAAAACCCAAAGAGACGAGGAGGAGGAGGTGTGGTGGGCATGGGAGTTTATCCAACCACAAGCATCATCATCAGCACCCCCCCCATAGTGGTGTCCAGTGGTGGTTTTAAAAATTAAAAAAATAAAAAATAAAAAAATAAAATTGGGGCAAATTTTCGCATCCTGGTGAACCCAAAAAAAGAAAAAAGAAAAACACCAGTGCAACAAATACAAGCTTTAAAAAAAAAAAAAAATTTGGGGGGGGGAATGGGGGGCCAAAAAAGGCCTAAAGTCGCCACTCTATGAGGAAAAAGAAAAATTTGGAATCGCCATATTTAGACAACAGGTTTTAGCATATCACAAAAATATAGCACCATTCCTAATTTTTTAAAGACTTTTCTCTCGGCCACTGATTATTATTGTTATTATTATTTTTCAAATTTTCTGATCTTGCAACTTGTGTCATTGGCTAGCATCTATTTAAAAGATGGATTTAGCATTAAATGGCGACAAGTTTTTAAATTTTGTCTAAATATATAGGAAAAAACTAGTTAAAAAAAAATGCTACCAAACTCAAATCAGATTTCAAATGTGACGAAAGTTTTTTCAAAAAAATTTCATAATCTAATCTGGCGATTTCTTATCGGAAAAAAAAAGAGGAATAATCGCTTTTTATTTGTATTTTTTCCAATTTGGCGAAATGTCGGCCCCCCCGAAAAAAAAAGAAAAAAGAAAAAAAAAGCTGCTAGCCTGTAGCCAAAGTTCACTAAGTCCTCTTTGTGGACAATCATCAGGTTCCAGTGAATTTGTTTTCCAAATTTCAGATGTTGCAATATTGGCTAGCATCCCAAGAGGTATTTAGCCATTAAATGACAAAAGGTTTTTAGAATCTCTCTAAACAGTAAAAAACACAAAAAAACTCGTTAAAAAAATGCTACCTACTAAATTAAAAAATCTTAGTTCAAAGGTAGAGAAAAAAATTTCAAAAATTCTTTTTTCTCGAAATTTGGCAATTATTTTTTCAAATAAACGAGAATATTGCGACAGAATACTTGCGCTTGAATTGAATTTTATTTTTTTTTCGCATTTTGGCGATCATCACCATCATCCTCTTTGCGTCTTGTATTGCTGTCCACAGCTTCTCTATCTCTCATTCTTCAACCTCCACTCACTTTCTTTCGCCCAAAAAATAAAAATTAAAAAAAATACAAAATCGAAAATGAATTAATTTTTCTCATAACTACTACTGCGTGTGGGGGGATATTTCAGAAGAGATTCCAATTTGGAGCGTATTGGAATCTTTGAAATTCAGAGATTCTCCAAATTCTTGTTGTGTTCTTCAGAGATTATTCTCTTGGATGATTTCTTCGAGTCTGCAAGTGCAGAGATTCTCTCTCCCCGTAGTGTTATTTATTGAGTCTGTAATTTGTGAGAATTTTCTCTTGTTGCATTCTTGTTCAGTCTGCCAATTTTTAATTTTTTTTTCAGAGATTCTTAAATTCTTGAGTCTGCAAGTGCAGAGATTCTCTCGAATTCCTTGAGTCTGAAATTTCGAGATCCTCTGAATAAAATTCTTGAGTCCCACAATTCAGAGATTCTTTCCATATTCTTGACAGTCGGCAATTTTTTTAGAGATGCCCAAATTCTTTGAGGGCCCATTTTTCTCTTTCGAATTCTTGAGTCTACAATTCAGAGATTCTCTCGGATTCTTGAGTCTGCAATTTAGAGATTCTTGAATTCTTGAGTGCACAGTTCAAAGATTGTCACATTCTTGTGCACATTTCAGAGATTCTGGAGTCCACAATTCAGCAATTTGTGAATTCTTCTGTGCCCATTTCAGAGACTCTCCAATTCTTTGAAAGTCTGCAATTCTTCAGAATTGATTCTCGGATGATTGAGGGCACATGTTCTGAAAATTCAGAATTCTTGAGTCCAAAAACTCAGAGATTCTCAAATTCTTCTGGAGTGTGCACTTTAGAGATTCAGAGGTCCAGGATCTTTTTTCCAACACAATAATTTTACAAAGGGAAATTTGACTCGTCATTATCATCATCTTCTTCTTCTAGACCCATTATTCAACATCAGATATTTCTCCATTCAGAGACATTCTCCAACTATTCTTAACCAAGACATTTTCTCTCCCAAATTGATGTTGCAACTGGAGAAGGCAGCAGATGGCTTCTTCTGAGAACACAATACCAAAGAAAACCATACCAATTGCACAATGCAAGTTCTTGGTGAGATTCTGGAGTTTCTTAGAGTCAAGATTACTACTATGGCAATCTTTTCATTCAATCATGTTTGCAAAATGTCAAGTCTTGCACAGGGAAACATCTGAAATGTGTATAAAATTAGATGCAATTTTTTTGCCCTCAGAGAAAGATGTAGGCATAGGTGTGATTCATGGAGTGAAGATCAGTTCAGCAGCTTATCAAGGACGATGGACTGAATTGAAAGCAGATGAGGAAGCAATTGGTAAATGCAAGTGGAGTGCTTTTGGTTTTGGACACCATGACAGATGCCAAGAAGCTGCAAAGCTGGTCATCTTCTTCAATCTGGGAGTGGGCATTGCTGGAGCTGTCTTAACCAAGCTTGGTGGTGGTAGAGCGGCATTCTTGAGTGTGTACGAGAGCTGTCAGGGAAACAAATCAATTTTGTTGGAGAGGGAGAAGGGGTCATGACAGCATCAGAGCCTTTCTGTTGTGATTGCATGGCGAGCCACATCTTGGGAATGGGAGATGTGAGCAGACATTTGTGCAGAAACCTCAAGAAGTCAAACAAGATGCAAAAGAGATGCAGATGAGGATCTTGGAGGCCAAGTTTGACTTCAATGAGGCCAAGTCTCGATCTAGCAAGCATGGGCTCCATGGGTGGTCTTGTCAAACTTATTCCTGGAATGAACAAGGTGACACTGCAACAGATTCATGATGCTGAGAAGAGTCTCATAATCACAGACTCCATGATCAACTCAATGACTCCCAAGGAATGTGCAGATTTGGAGCTTCTTGCCAAGTCTCCTTCAAGAAGGAGAAGTGTTGTACTTGGTTCTGGAAAAACCCAAGAGCAGGTAAATGTTCTAAACTGTAGTGTCACAGATTTTTCAGATGCTTATGCGGATGAAGAATCTGGCAAATGTGATGCAAGAGGCAGTTCAATCCCTGGCTTGGAATTAGGCTTGGAGGACCCACATAGTGGACAATCAAAGGTAAAACCAGGCACAGCGAAAAGGAAGAAGAGCAGCTGGGGATTTCAATCCTGGTTCATCAGCTCAGGAGCAGAGGAAGTGCTGTTCCAAAAGGATTTGGTGCCAAAAAATGAACAAAGAGAGGTGATGTCCTTCTAACCCACATCTTCCATTTCTATTCCACATATTTCCAATGTTGTCAACTCGAGCAAGAGGGAGAGAGTTAAGGGCTGCAATGATATTTGATGATAGTATAATAAGGAAAATGTTTCCATTTTCAAAGGGTCATGACTGTTGAGTATGAACTAGCACACCACCAAACCCCTATCTCCTCCAACTGTTGGATAACCTTCCTTTTCAGTGACCATCCCCATGCTTACACCTTTCCTCTTGAACCTGGGCTGGCTGAGCAAATCACAACCTAGGAAGAGGTTGAACACAAATTGATTACCTAGCACATTATTGTACCTCATGTAGGAAAGTATAATCCTTGCAATGTGCCCAGCAGAATCTACATACCAACATACTTGGAAGAGAAAAATAACATGCTAGAGTGAACATAACATTAGATAAAAATGTGGAGGAAGAAGATATAATGGCATTGTCAAGCATCATATGCACATAATTTTCTCTTCTCAACATTATCTAAATTTTGCTTTCAAAACTCAAGCTCATGACTTGTATTATCGCACCATGGTTCAAAACTCAAGCACCTTATGAGATCATCCCAAATCAACTACTGTTGTGAACTTTGTGTGTACCGCAGATCTTGTAAGAATGTGTGTGAATTGAGTCTTTTTTGCAGCAACACTACCCAACTTGACTCAATGCTAATATACTGCAGACCTCTCAAATGCATCATGTAGTAATCTGCCAGCCTAATAGTGAACTATATATATATATCCATTGTTGCTGATTGCACTATATAACAGTGGGAATGGCATGAAAGTGATCGAAATTAGATATAAACCTTTTGATGAGCTTTGAAGATTATGACCTAGCATCAACTAGTGATGATGAATTCAGGCCCTCTTTCTTAGCCAGCTCATCTAAGATGATTGCTTCTGTATCCAATTTCTGCTGAAACTATGCTGGACCAGTGTTGTACAGGTCAAGAGATCACACTTTTGGTGTGAGGTTGGTTCAAGCTATGTAAACATGGAAGACTGTTGTCAAGAAGACGTCCCAGGGCCAGGAGCATATAGTCCAGTTGACAAACTCACTGCCCCAACAGCACCAGCTTACTCAATGCCTGCACGATTGAACACACATCAACCCAATTCCAATCCCGGACCTGGAACATACAATCTAAGAGAACGCTTCAAGGAAGGACCGGCATACTCTATTGCAGGAAGGAGAAGTACACACCAAAAAGACTCTACTCCTGGCCCGGGTACTTACCATGACAATGTGGACTTCACCAAATCTTCTCCTCCTAGCTACAGCCTTGCTGATAGAATAAACGCACACCAAGAACCCAAAACCCCGGGTCCTGGAACTTACAATCCTCATCCGAATTCACATGGTCCAAGTTACTCTCTTGGACAGCGAATGGGAGTTTCATCTAAGAACACAAATCCTGGACCGGGGGCATACAATCTTCATGGATCATCAGGTGCTCCAGCATACTTAATGGCACAAGCTTTGAAGAAGCAAGGAGTGGAAGACTCACCAGGACCGGGAGCATACAATTTAGCAACAAAATCTTCAGCACCTCAATACACTATGGGTGCAAGGTTCTATCGATGGTGCCAACGTCAAAAATCTAACCCCCAACAAAAAGGCAAGAAACCCACAACATCAGCTTCAAATGAAAGTACAAGTGGATCCAAGTCACCTAAGTAGAGAAAAGGTGGATATGGATTTTGCATTACCATCATACTAACAAAATGCTTGTTTCCTCTTGCATTCTATCATGCTTTTTTGTACACCAAATGATGGAGTGTTGCAAGAGAAAACAACAACATCCAAGTCAATCAAACAACAATTTGCACTCAGAAAGTTGGTAGTTGGGAAGAATAATCATTAACAAACTCAAAAATTTTGATTACAAAGGAAAGCTACAAAGAGTGGAATTAACTACTGAAAATCTATGATGCATTTAAGCAAAGTTTGTGTAATCTTGCAAGAGGAATTTTCATGCTTGAGTATATGCAACATTAAAGACTTGTGTAATCTTGCAAGAGGATGTTGCATGCTTGATCATATGCAATGCTAAAAATTTGTGTAATCTTACAAGAGGATGTTTCATGCTTGATCATACGCAACATTAGAGGTTTGTGTAATCTTGCAAGGGGATGTTTCATGCTTGATCATGTGCAACATTGATTGTTGCATATGTATGAGCAAACTTCATGGTTAAATCATGTGCATCACATATGAGCTCTAGTTTGAGAAGACAAATTCACTCCCAAAATGCACTCACCAAGTGAGAAAGTGACAAGTTGACAAACATGTGTAGTTTTGTGCAATGATGATCCCATTTGAATGCAATTAGATGAATACACTAATATATTATCTTTTGTGTTATTGGAATTGTCTTTGTTAATGAGTTACCTAGAGGTCAATCTAGCCTTCTCTCTTGCTCTTTGACCCCATTCTAAAAAGCAAGTCATATATGTTATGTGGAAGTGGGTAGAATAATTCATCCATCAATCAAGTTTCATAGCTAAGTTTCAACTCATTAATGACAACAAAATGACGATGTTAAACCAATTTTTGAAAGCCTAGTTTGTTCTTTCACCAGCCCTTTTTTGGTTGCCTATGTATAGCCAAAAAGCTATAATGAAAATTAAAAGTGCTAAAATCAAGTTCTTTTTTAGATTTTCAATAAGAAAAAAATTCAACCAAAGTTTAAGAAAAATCTCCAAATTTTTACACATGGTTCAAATATGTACCCAAAAATACAGATGGAATAATTCTACTTTCATATTTGGCTTGTAGCCAAATTTGGCTAAATCTTCATGTGGATCATCAACAATTTGACTACATTGCAAAATTGACCAAAAAAAACCTACCTTTCACACAAATGCCATATTATTTCATTTGTTACTGTAATACCTCTACTCTTTTGAAATAGCCCAGGTGAATATATATATTTTTCATTTTTTCACTTTGGCCCTACAATCACAAATTTCTCAAAAATTTGGATATTATAGTAAAAATAATAAAATAATAATTCAGCATATTATTGAAAATTGGTACTTATGTGGTTATATTTGTACAAATAAGTAAATAATTTAAATGTTGTTAAATTAGACCCTCACAAAATGAGTAAGTCATTTATGATGATTTAAAGCATGTATTGATTTCGAATAAATACTTATTATTGGAATTCACGTGTGATGGTTAAGATTAGAGGTGCTTATGGACAAATGAACATAGTGATACATAAATTTCAAAACTTTAAAATTAAGTTTTTAAAACTTTCAGTAGGGCAGATAGTAAAGTTTTTGAAATTTGAAATTTTATTATTATTATTTTAATTATGGCCAAAATGATAAAGGTATTATGGTATATTGAAAAAGATGGGAAGGTGGCTCATTAATGAGAACACCCGATCATTTTGAAATATTTTTAATCCTTTTATTAACCTATTATGGAAGTACCTATATGTATGACCACAATCACATATAGCCCCAATTTTAAGGTACTTAGATGTTACAATAGGTACCTATTGGTACTTCTATTAAATAGATGGGGGGTTGCCTATCAAGTTACTTTTCGCTTTTTTTTGGTTGCAAATGAGCTAATTTGATTTACCATCACCAAAAACCAGAAAAAAGGAAAAATAAATCAAAACAAATTTCATTAAATAGTAGTTTCTATGTGAAGATAGAGTGCTTCCTCAACTTCTTTTTGAGTGTTGCAATGAGCCATTTGATTTACCCATCACCAAAAAAAATAAAAATAAAAAAGAAAAAAAACCTATTCAAACCTTTGGAGGCTCTCCAAAAAGAAGTTTCTATTCAAAGATTGAGTGATTTCCCTTTGGCCAAGCTATATAGGTGAAAGGAGGACAACTTTGAACAAAACATATGGGATAAAAAGCATGATGATGTTGGGCATATCTTGGGGAACACAACAACAAACAATTCCGTTGTTCTAGTTTTCTTTTGGTTTGGTTTAGTTTTGTTTAGTGTTTTGTTGTTGTTGCAATGCAAAAAATGCCACAAAAGAAAACATGATGATGATGTGCATGATTATAAACAACCTATGAACTAAATGTAAGTTCCTTCAAGAATGGTTAGCACTTGTATTGACAATGGCAAGCTATGTGATTTATAACATGCATTGTGAAAATTTCACTACAACTATCACATTATTAAATTAGTAAATAAAATGAACAATAAAAAAAGGTTAAAATATTTGGTACACTATTGGGTGGTGAGTGAATAAAATCTAAAGAACTTATGAGCTTTTAAGTTTATAAATTTGTTGCGTTCATGTCTAAACACAAAAATGAATTTTTCCCCCAAATATGGATTGATGATTGGAATGAGATGTCAACCCATCATATGTTCCATGTATCAAATAGAATCATATACCAATATAGGTTATTTGCACAAGATGAGTTTGAGAGTAATGGAAACCAAAGTTACAATGAATCAATATATTGTCTAAATCCAAGTACTAGGTAAAAGCCAAAATTAACGCCAAGTGGTTAGGGGACTTTACATGGAATGGGACATGTAATAATCTTATGGTCACATGTAAAAAATATATTTTTCATTCCTTTACATTTTTGTCACATGCGATTAAATTTTTGAATCAATGGAATATGTTATAAAATGTTGTGTATCACCGACATATCAAGTGGTTGTTATTAGTGACAGCAAATAACAAGAGAAAGTTTAGGACATAAAGGGTTGTATTAAATAGCTGAAGGGCTAGGGTTGTAATGACATTGCAAGTGGTGCATGTATTGTGTTGTAATAGTGGAGCAGAATTAAGCTTCCTAGATTTCAAATCCCTTTTAAGAATTTGTGTCAAAAAGCAACTCCATCTTGGCCCACCTAAATTCTCTCTTTTTCAAGAAGTGATGGTTGGAGGGTGTCAAATGACCTTTCCTAAAGGAAGGATCATTTGCTTAACTCGAATAAACTTTATGTAGAAAGAATATTTGTTGAAGAAAGTAAGAAAAAGTGATCACAAAATTGTTATACAATGCTTTAGGAGGACCTACAAGGGTTATGATGTATCTTGGTGTTATACTGAACAACATTGGAACAAAGTCTTTGACAACAATAAGTTTATAATTGATTTTAAAGTACCATTAGATGGGGCAATTTCAATAGATGATTATTGGATACTAATTAGTTTTGAAGATTCCATGTTAAAAAAATAATATTTCTATATTGGAAGATTCTTTATTTTCCTTCACAGACTTTGATCCTTTGAAAAATCCATTAAAAAATGTTTCTACAAATAGTATAATTAGTGGCCAAGATATCAAGGTACTACAATACTCTTTAACAATTGAAAAATAATCCAAAGTTTTCAAACATATTTATTTAGAAGTATCCTTTAAAAACCAAAAAAACATCCATAGGACCAATATCATGATAACTTACAAAGAAAAATCAAACAATAATGTAACAAGTAAACCAGAAGATTTGGGTTGTATGGGATTGCACGATTATAACGTAAGGTAATATGGCTTTTGTTGTTGCAAAATGTAAGTTACTTTTTCTTTTATCACAATGTCAATACCTTCTACATGATGCAAAGGTGGTGATAGTGAAGGCTATATATTTCATCAAACACAATGGATGTATACCACTCAGCAAAGAGAAGAAAAAGAGTTGGTACTTGCAGACCCAATTTTTCAACTTGCATTGTTGAATTGTGAATATGAAGTTGTGAAGAGTGAGTGCATGAGAAGTGTGGGTGAGGTGATGGCTCATTGGTATAGCCCATTCTGGGACCTTGGGACCACAGAAGGTGTGCAAGTGAAACTCTTGCCTGCCCTCTCTGCCAATGAGCTTGATGTGTAAAGAGTTGTTGGTGAGTGCAAATAACTCCTTCGTATGGAAGTCAACCATTTAACCTCTATTTGAAGCCATTGGATAACAAATCCAACCATTGGATTAAACATTTACTCACTTAAAATAGCTTTTGGCAAAAATATCAGCCAAAATCAAATACACTACAGAAGTCCCTGAAGGTCATTAATGTACAGTTGGCTGTTGGGATTTGGATCCTTTTTTCTGCCCTTGTTGGCCCTTAACACTGTCCTTGGAGGTTCAAAGCAATGGCCAGATAGGGCCTAGCTTTGTCAGTAGTAGTAGGAAAGGCATTCCTGAAATAAGTGCCTGCTCCTCAAGGTGTCAGCCGAGGGCAGGTCTGCATTTTGGCAATGCCCTCCAAGGGCATTAAAATGATGTAAAGCTCGATCGACTACCTAATCAAGGGAGGTTGATGGCCCTGTTGCACTACATTAACACGGCTGGCTTTTATGTCATACAGAGCGCATTATCACTCTCAAAATGGCCACCCTTAAAATGTAAAGTGCCTCCTCTGATCCGAGACAAAATTCTGCTCTGGATGGGTATCTCTAGATACACAATGAAATTTTTGGAGGACTTTCCATATGGGACACAGTCCCTAATGGGTGATGTAGGATTAGGCAGATGAAGAAGAACCATTGTATGCTAGGGCCCATTCATGAAGTCATGTGTATAGTGGAGCCATTTATTTGAGATTTAGTTATCACTAGATAATGTGGATGCAGTTCATTAGTCCTCATTCACTAGACCAGTGAATTCATTGTATCCTCGTTGAGTCACAAAAGGAAGATGCCAACATATTACATACTTTAGCCCATGCTCGCGAGATATCTGGAATGGAAAAGCACAAGGGGTCAAAATTTGCTCAAAACCCATCTTCAAGCAATCCTAGGGTTTTCTCTTTTCCAACCTTTGAAACTTCAAGCAATTTTGAACTTCACAAATGCACAATGTTTGCGGCAGTGCACTTTTTGGTTATAACAAAATCCTTGACATGCATATTATATGTCACCTGTTTGGGCCAGAGTGAACAAGCACCTGCCAGTGCACCATCCATTGGATGCCCATTGTGACTCAGTTCTGGATGAACCTCAACTGAGTTAATATCTCTGGTTTCACCTCGGTAACCCATTATGAAAGAAGTAGGTTCTACATATAGGTAGATAGGTAGGACATATATGTAAAACAATAGGTGACTAGTACCCAAATACATGGTTTAGAGTTTATACATAGGAAAGGGCTGTTTTTACTACTTACCTACTGATAACCTGTTTGCTGGTTGTTAGTGCGGAGGTAGTAAAAGCAGCAACTGAGCTAACCACCATGGTTAGGTATGGAACTAAAGCCCAACACAGATCACTTAGAATCCATCCAGGGTGCATCTGGTGCCGCAGGTTTGGTTGCATTGACATATTGCAATGCAACACGGTCTTTGAAGTAAGTTAGGCCATGTTGGTGCATAAAGAGAAAAAACAAAGGACCCACATAAAGGCACTAGCACCCTTTCTCTTTGGATTGTCACACAAATCATGGAGATGGTGTGGCCTATTACACGTCCACTTGAATAAGAGATAAAATGATAAAGAAAGAAACCCATGCACATCACAAAAAGTCAGACCTTGAACTCTAGACCCAGAGCGCTTAAAAATACCATCAAAATGAGACTTACTATGTTAGAGCATCCCTAGTGGCAAGGAATAAATTGCTTTGCATTGATAATCTTGGATGAGATGTAGTAGTCCCATCCAATGGGCCCATGGGGAGACTAGGTAGGCCGAGTTTGAAAAAATGCACATCTTTTGGGGGCCTGCAAGAACCTTGCAAGAGTCTAATAATTACGATTTGACTACTGATCTCAATTTCTGATTGGTCAATCATAATGATTCGTTTGCGTGATTTGACATTAACAGTTTGAGACCTTTTTCAGTCCCACTTTTAAGATTCACCAGTGGGGCTTGAGAAACTGGAAGCTCCTAGAAGTGAGATGTACAATTTGTGGCCCAAATGCTGATAATGGGTGAGTATGCTCCCAATTTATCAAAAAACACGAATACAAATTAGTGGAGGGTGAACAAAACTGGAATGTTGAACACCCTAATGCATAGAGGCTTTTGAGAGGGATGACCACTGGTCACCCATTATAATAGCACAAGATGGGCTTGAGTGACCCAGCATCCACCAGTGCACCATCCAAAAAATCCTGTTCTCGGATTTCATGGATGGGATGAAGTGTCCCCCAGGGGTCAGTTTACTTGGTCAGTGCTTTTTTTTTCCTCAGACATTATATTTTGGGAGCTCACTGTTTTTTCTCCTGGGCTCCCTTTGGTTTAATTTTTTTTCCCATCACCCTTGACACCATTTTTTTTTTGGAACTCCTACTTACCCCTCCAACTGACCTACCGCTCTTCCTCCTACCAGCCCATCTACCTCTCTCATTCTACTCACCCCTTTTTTGTGCTTGCTCTCCCCTCCATCACCAACAGTTGAGATTTAGTGGGACCATGGTTTAAGGTTGTAAAGCTTTGAGTCTCCAAAGCTTTAAAGGAGTGAGGAGATAGGCTTGGAGGAGCTTCATCTGCATGGAGCTTTGTAGAGTGTGCTACAAGGTAAGCTCCCCTCCCTTTGTCATTTTTTCCTTTTTTTTTTTGTTGCAACTCACCTTAAAGTGCGAAGAGGAGGAGGAAGATGCACTCAAGTGCATCATTTTCATTATTTGTTTTGTTGCAGGGCAACTACACAAAGAGGATGACAACGCGAAAATGTTTTTATGTTGTTTTTTCTTTTTTTTAATATACAACTTAACACAGAACGCAAAGAGAAGGAGGAGGACGATAACATGCCCTTACATTGTCATCGTTGTCTATTGTTTTGTTGCAGTGCACTTGCACAAAGAGGATGATGATGCATGAGTGTTTTTGCATTATCATTTTTTTTGTTATAGTTTAGCGTAGAGCGCAAAGAAGAGGAGGACAACGATGCGTTCAATCGCGTCATCATCATCTATTGTTTTGTTGTATCGCAATTGTGCAAAGAGGACGACAACATGAGAACATTTTGACGTCATCATTTTTTTTTTGGGTTACAACTCGCCGAAGAGCATGAAGAGGATGAAAACAACACATTTAAGTGCATCATCATCATCTATTGTTTTGCTACAACACAGCTATTCGAAGAGAACAATGATGCGAAAACGTTCCCATGTCGTTTTTTTGGTTGTAGCTCACCTTAAAATGCAAAGAGGATAATGATGACATGCTCAAGCCATCATCATCATATCTTGTTTTGTCACAACATAGCTGCATGAGAGGACAATGATGGAACATTTTCGTGTCCCGCGTCATTGTTTGGTTTTTTTTGTTGCAATTCAGCAGAAAATGCAAAAAGGAGGAAGAGGAGGGCATGTCGTGCATCATTGTTGTTTAATGTTGTGTTACAACGCAATTACGCAAAGAGGATGATGATGCAAAAATGTTTTCACATTGTTTTTTTCTATTTTTTATGTTGCAGTGCAGTGCAAATCACAATGAAAAGGACGATGATTATGATGCGCTCAAGCACATCATAGTCATCCGTTGTTTTGTTGTAGCATAGTTACGCGAAAAGGACAATAATGCGGAAATGTTCCTACATCGTCATTCTTTTTGTTGTTATTGTAGAATGTGAAGAGGAGGATGACGAGAATGACACACTTAAACATGTTGTTGTTGTTTGTTGTTTTGCTACACTTCAATTATGAAAAGAGGACGATGATGTAGGAGCATTCCCACACCATTTTTATTTATTTTTGGTTGTAATTCGTTACAAAGTGTGAAGAGGAGGAGGATGATAATGGCACATTTAAACACATCATCATCGTCTATTGTTTTGTTATAGTGTAGCTATGCAAAGAGGACAACGATGTAGGAATGTTTTCACATTGTCGTTTTTCTTTTGTTGCAACTTAGTGCAGAGCACGAAAAGGAGGAGAAGGATGATGCATTCAAGCGTGCCATTGTCATATGATGCAGGAACATTATTATATCGTCATTTTCTTTTTCTTTTTGTTGTCACACAATGCAAAGTGCAAAGAGGAGGACGACAAATGAGACGCTAGAACACTATGCCAAAACATGGCATCCATGATCGGTCCTTTTTTTATTAGGTTAGTTGTTTATCCATTTCTAATTGAATTAAATTGGTTGCTTATGCCATTTTTAATCATTTATGCCATGTGTAGTTGTATCAGTCTAGTCATGGATGCCATATTTTGGTGTAGTGGAGCATGTTGTCATGGTTTGTTGTTTTGTTGTCGCACAATTACACAAAGAGGAGTTCGATGATCTTGACAAGTCCAGGGCCATGGCCATGGTTTTTTTTCTTTGTTGTTATGTGTAAAAACACTACCACCACTATTCATCCTCTTTTCATTGATTGTTGCCTTTAGAAAATGGTGTTTGATAGCTGCAACTATTGGTGTGGGTGTTTTTAATTTTCTAATGTTGGTAAGAAAGTTTGAAATGAATAGTTGGTGGTGGTTCTTATTTTGTTTTATGGTTTTTACATCTTTGGTAAATACAAACTTGAAAAAAAAAAAGGATTGGTGGAAAAGAACAAGCCTTAGTTGAATTTGTAGATGGCATGGGAGGTGTCATGAATGAAGGAGATTTGGAGGGATGGGAGATGCAATAGTAAGTGCAAGTGAATGTTGAAGATGTTGGTGCATTGGCTTCAAATGAGATGAATGAGGAGCAAATGCAAATGAATGTTGAAGTCTATAGCAGATGTTGTTAGAATTGAAGTTGATTTGCATAAAACTATTGAGATGATAGTTGAACAAGAAAATGTAACCCTTTTTTTAGTGCTAGAGCAAGATAATGAAAATGAACATGTCATAAAGCATGTTGATATTGATGCAAGTGACATATTGAACTTAACTTATAATCTATTGCCCTACACATTCTTTCTATTTGAGAGGATGGGTGGGTTTTTTTTTTGCCAATTTGCGATTGCAATACCTTCATTAATTGTGGTTCTTAAACTTTTGCCCCACCTTCCTTCTCCATGTGAGAAGGTGGGTGTGGCATTTTTTTGGTCTAAGACTCTTGGTAATACTTTAAGGCTTTGTAAATGATATTGATATTTTTAAGGTTAGCTTCATTTTATGCAAATTTCAACATTTGCTTCTAGTAATACCCTCATCTTGTGTTTCTATTATTTTATTTCTTTGTGCAATCCCTTCATCTTTTCTTTTTGAGCTTTTATCTTTCTATGGAATACCCTCATTATGTGTTGTAATCTTTTATCTATCTATGCACACTACTAGGAAACATGGTCCAACACCACTACACACTTCCATTCAAATCCAATTTGAGTGAAATGGTACTTGCCCCATTCCATTGTTCATGGACTATAGTGAAAGTGACATGACAATGTTGCCTTCTTGACTATTTAAGTGGGTGGGGCTCGTGCCATTCCACCATACATAGACTATAGTGGAAGGCAACCATGACAATGCTAGCTTCTTGACTACTTAAGTGGAATGGGGCTTGTATTAGTATACAATATGTCAACTATAGTGAAAGGCACCATGATTATGTCATCTTCTAGATTACATAATTAAGTGGAATGTGACTCATGTCATTCCACCATATAGGCTTATAATGGAAGGCAATTGTGATATTGCCCATTTTTTGGATGTTTCAATGGAGGGTGAGTGGACATGTTCACCATTGATTATGTAAAAAAATAAATTCTAAGTATTTAATTTGCTTATATGTATGTCACATGCAACTATAATTACATGCTAGATTTTAATGGAATTAAATTGAAACCCAAGAAATCTCAAGTGCATGGGATGGACATATGGGCAACATGTCATACAAAATGTGCATTATGTGAAATTTTCCATAGCGCCTTAAAACCATGTGTAATTTATTTGTGAATGTATTTGTACCACGGAAATTCAAGTGATGCAATTGAAGACATTGATCTAGTCATGAGAAATCTAACATGTATATATGGATTCAAGCATCATAGGATTATTGAAACCACCATAAACACAATTATATTGGTGAAAACATATATGTATTATTATTGTTAAATGGGAATGGCCATATAACATCAGTGTTACCCCATCATTGGAATGGACATTGGATTCACCATTGCATTACTACTAGAAAAAATGGCAATGTGTTTTGAGCTACTATCACAAAGTTATACCTTGAAAAAGGGCTATTGTACTCTATGAATAAAACTTTAGCAAGTTAACTATTTCCTACAACAACAAATAAAAGCTAGGAAAATGACATGCAAGGCAATATATAGTATGTCCAATAGGGTGTGAATAACAACTTCTTTTCATTTAGGCCCAAACAATACCCTTATTTAAAACCAAATCCAAGTACAATTGTAGCCTCCACTACTAGAATCACTTCTATTACTGGAATTATCTTGTCATAACCATGTGGTTCTACTTCAAGTTTTTTTTCCTTCTCTCACAAACATCCACATATACACAAACACAAACATTTTTTTCTCCCCCTCCTATCTCCAACTTTAGAATCCTATTCCTTCAAGTAGCCATGCACCGCCAAGGTAAATGGTGGCTAACACACCACTTTGATCCTATTTCTTCTCCACTTTTCCTTTCAACTACCACTACTATAAAAATTATCTCATAGATTAAGGTAGTCAAATTACAAACTCAACCTAAATTCCATTCTTCTTAGTTAAACTCAAACTATACCTAATTCCCACATTATAAAACATTGTAACCTACCATTTGATGGACGAATCAAATCAACCACAACCTACATCAATGGATAGAATGACTTTTCAAACATTTAAATCTAGATCTACTTCTGGTAATTTTGCACTATTAAACTATGATAAATAGTAAAAAACCAACCAAGGGTCCAATAATTATGCCTTTAACAATATGTCATTCAACCTTTATCGTTAGGACCTAGGTCGTATGTCATTCATCTTCTATCACTAGGACCTTAGTCTACATCATTATAGTTCACGTCACTAAATTGTAATAGATCATTAGGGCCTATGTCACTAAGGTGTAATATTCAACCTCTATCATTAGGACCTAGGTCTATATATTTAAGTTCTCTTTCATTCATCCTCTATCACTAGGACATAGGTCTATATCATTACACATGTGTCATTCAACTTCTATCACTAGGACTTAGGTTTATATCATTAGGTCATCTTTCACTCATCTTTTATCATTAGGACATAGGTCTATATCACTACGACATGTGTCATTCAACCTATGTCACTAAGGTGTAATTCATCATTGGTGCCTATGCCACTAAGGCCCACACCACATGGGTTTCCTACTACACTTGGGCTTAGTGTAATATGTCGTTATGGCTTATGCCAATAAGGTGCATCTCACTCCACCTATGTCACTCAAGTTTATATTTTCACTTGGGTCTGACTAGTGTTATATGTCACTAAGGCGTATGCCAATAAAACCTCACATGTGTCACTTAACATATGTCATTTATGTCTATGTCATTAGGGCTTGTGTCAATTAGGCATGTTTCACTAAGTTTATTTGAGGTTTATGTCATTTAAACCAAGTTTATTTCACTCGGGCTTGAGGTTTATGCATCATTTGGGCTTGTATCATTAAGGTCAAATCATTTACACCTAGTTTTAATGCCATAGGCTTTACTTGTCATATATGCTAGCCTTGTATTTTGAAATTTGCTAAAAATATGCTCAAACATGCATGTGGACCTTTTAGATCAGATGGTACCTCTGATATTCATGCTTGCACATTTCACCTCTTCCTTTGCCTTGTGTGTTGCTCCTTTTAACCCCTATCAATCACAACATGTAATGAAATTTTAAAACTTCCCATAACAAGCCATTATATATTGAACCTTGAGATGAAATTCCAAGACTTATGAATTCAAAACTTTATAATGTTATGTGTACATGTGAGTGTGCATAATTTGTACTAAGCTAACAATTCCCATTGAACAATCTGGTTGCATCATCTATAATTACAATTCCATGAAACATGTTAATGGCATTCACCTTAAAGTCATGAGATCCCATACCTTTCCATGAACGACACACATACTTGAACTTTCTCAATTGGCATTTGGAGTCTAGAGGTAATGAACATTTGCATCCCACATCTATATGGGGTAATTCTCCATAAGTGCACTTAGGATCACTTGTATGTCACTTGTGTCAAACCAACAAGATTTCCATTCATTTCCATATGCTTAAAAACACCTTGCAACACATATTGCACTAGGTTGGTGCATGGAATAATTTTATAGGAGTGACCTCCAAAGTCACTAATAATGTCATATCTAGGATACAATCATCATTAATCTCACCACTCAATATTGAACATGGCCCATATTACACCCTACCATGATAAATGATAGTGTAAATCAATTTATGGAATTAAAGTGTGAAAGTAATAATATGTTAAACATCAAACAAAAATATTAATAAAGGGGGAATGGAAATGCCAAATTGACCATTCCACTTGTTTAAACTTTAAAGAATGGTTCCCTAGGGCCTGTAGCTAGTGGTTTGGGCATGCATGGTGGTTGTGCAATGATGTGTCCTTTGCCATAGGACCCTAATCATCACATCCAAAACCATTACCAAACCACTATAGTGGGGTAAGTGCATTCCATTCAAAATTTGAGTGGAATGGTTAGTGATTGGGATCACTTCCATTAGTAGGGCGGGGATGCACTGATGTTAAAGTCTTAATTTTTTGAAGTTTCATACCTTGTTAATGGTGTTGGCAACATTTGCCTCTCATTCTTTTGTGTGCCACATCTTCTTAAAGTGCAACATTATATATACAATCAAACAATAGGTCAAAAAAAAAACAATAGCACATCAATATCCAATATTTTGCCTTAAAAAAAATAGTAGTAACATTACATTAATAAGCATAGCAATGGTTGCATTTCCCAGTTTGGTTGTTTAGGGCATTGCAACATATACACTAAGTTGGTGCATGGAAAAGGACATATTAAAATTTATCCCAATCTTTTAAAGTTCCATACCTTGTAAATGACTAATGCCAACATTTGCTTTTGATTCCTTGATGTGCCACAAATCTACCACTTCCTCTTGAGGTGCAACATTATGAGTAAAATTTACAAATAGGTCAAAACAACATAATAACAACAATAACAACATCAATATCTGATATCTTAATTTACAAAATAAAATAATAACATTACATTAGAAATTGTATCAATGGCTATCTTTATTGATTTGGTTGTTTAGGCCAAATAAAAAGTGGTTTGACTAATGAACACTCAATTTATGTTTATTTTCAGATGCTTCAACAACACATTGTGCAACATATATATGTTATGTTTGTCCATGGTATAAGAACATACTAAAATTCATCCCAATTGTTTTAAGTTGCATACCTTGTAAATGACCAAATGCCAACATTTGCTTTTGATTCCTTTATGTGCCACCAATTTGCCACTTCTTTTTGAGGCGAAACATTATGAGTAGAATTTACAAACATGTGAAAACAACCTAATAACAACAATGACAACATCTTGAAGTCCAAAATTACACCCTAATCAAAATGGGGATAAATTATGGGTTATCTTTGTCATTACTGAAGGGGGATGGGATCCATTGGCCCTCCTATATCCCGATGATGTAACCTTTACATCTTGGGCATGTCGATACATAAATATCTTGCAATTAGCCAATGTTGCTTCCATAACATTGGCCACAAACACTTCCTTAATGTTGCCTTGAACCTTAAAATAAACAACACAATACAATAAATATTTCATTAAAAACCTAAAACCTGAAATTCAAATAAAATTGAATATGGCATTGTTAGAACTTATTGACCATGGATCATTTTTAATTCATGGTATTGCATAAGAAGGCCAATCTCCCTATGTTGCATCATCTTATTAGATGCAGATTTCAAGTTTCATTCCATCCAAACATTCAAATTGCATACTTGGTTCAAATCGCTCAAATCACAACTTCAAGGTCTTCATCGCACTCTAGCTTAGCTTGCATGTTGAAATGGATGGACCCCACACCCCATGTAGTCATGCCAATAAACCGAAGAATGTGGTTAGAGGTTAATTTAATAAGTGTAAGCTTAGCAATCTTAGGTGTGTCTTGTAAGACAACCTAGAATCTATCCCATTCTATGTTTATGTGCCTTTTAGCCCTAGCAATTGCCTTTTGTTCATTGTGATGAAATCGGGCCAAAAGGTTGTTTAAGACTTGCACATTCATGGCCATGTGATCTTGATGCCTTGGGCCTTCCTTTCAAGTAGATGGGCATCTAGGCTTACTTGGCTCCATAATCACATTGTGTCGCACTCACAAATGCCATACCAAGTTGTACTTCGTTATGTAGGTCACATTACACCTATGAATCTTACAAGCAAACTTTGCACCATCCTTTGCCCAATGCACACCCTCTAAGACAATTGGGGGATGGAAAACCACATCTGAAACCAAAATAATAAAAGAAAAAAAGTTAATGTGAAAATTAACATTTTGGATGAAAGTTAGCCCATACATGATGAAGGTATTGCATAGAAAGATAAAAGATAAATATAAAGGATCAGGGTAATGCATAAAAAGATCAAAGATCAAACAAAAAATATGAAGGTATTGCATAAAGAGATAAAAAGATTAAAAACACAACCTCATATTGCAAAAACCTACTACTCAAAATTGCACAAAATGGAGCTAATGCTAAAATAAACAATATGACTTACAAAACCTTGAGGTATTGTTTAAAGACTTTAAGCAAAAAAGATGCCCCACCCACCTTTTCACATGGAGAAGGAAGGTGGGGCAAAGGTTTAAAACCCACAATTAATGAAGGTATCGCAATCACAAATTTGACAAAAAAAAACCCCACCCATCCTCTCCACTTGAGAGGATGTATGGGGCAATGAATTACAATAGGTGAAGTTCAATATGTCACCTCTTTCATTATGTGCATGAGGTTCAACATCTGCATGTTTGTATTTTCTTGTTTTAGCACTGGAATAGGAACCACATTTTCTTATTCCTTTATCATCAAAATAATTTTCTCCAAATCCACCTCAATTCTATTAGCATTTCCCACAAATGTTTCCCCAATGTCTTCACCCACTTGCACTTACTCCTCAATAATCTCATTTGGAGCCAATGCAACCACATCTTCAATGCTTACTTATGCTTATTGTCCCATCACCCTTGCATTTAAATCTCCTTCATTCATGACACTTCCCATGCCATTTACAAATTCAACTAAGGCTTACTAATTTGTTGCACCATTCTTTGTTTTTTTTCGAATTTGCATCTAACAAAAACACAAACAACACAAAAACAAAAAAATAAATTTATATCAAAAAAGAAATTAGCACCAACGTAACTAGCATTAACACTACACCAACGCTACACTAGCAACCAAAATCATTGTTCGTCATCCTCTTTGTGCTTGTAAAACAATGCCATAATAATGTCGAACAATGTAGTTGTTCATTGTCAAATTTTCACCTTTGTAAGACCACATTAAATGACAATGAATAATGCAGCTATTTGTCATCATTTTTTCACTTTTGCAAAACCACACCATAATGACAATGAACAACATAACTACTCATCATCATTTTGTTTTGCTTGCAAGACCACACCAAAATGATGAGGAGGAGCTGTGTTACTTGTCATCGTTTTTTTGTTATTCCAAAACCACTCCACAATGAGGACAACTAGTGCGATTGTTTATTGTTGTTTTTTCGTGCCTACAAACAATAAAAGACCATAAAATGACGACGACGGCGTCATTGTTGTCTTCTTTGTAGTAGAAGAGTAGAAGAAGAAGGTGACGATAGCGTGTGTCGTCACCATCTTCTTTGCAATAAAAGACCATAGAAAGGTGTTGTCATCATCCTCTTCATAGTAGAAAAGAAGAAGACAACGATAGTGCACATCGTTGTTGTTTTCTTCACAACAAAAGGCCATAAGAAAAAGATGACGATGGTGTAATCATTGTCTTTTTTTAAGTAGAAGAGCAAAAGAAGAAAATGACAACAACGTGCACCATTTTCCTCTTCTTTACAATATAAATGTCGCAACCCCACTTTGAGGGAAGTGTGAGGTTGCCACTCACACTCCTGAAAATGGGACTTGGGAGTCTTTCGGGACTCCCAAAAGTTCAAAGCGCAATTGTAGGGGTCAAAACACCTTGCATTGAAGTACTCTTTATACCATTAGAAAGGTCTCGAAGTGTAGATGTCCAAAATGGCCTTGCATGAGCCATTTGGACATCTGCAGCACAAGTTATGGTCGAAACAAAGGCCGGGAGTCAAATTGGCAATTTGACTCCCGACCACTAAAAGTCGGGAATCGACTTGATCCCAGTGCATGCAAGTGAAGTGCGACACACCGTTGGAAAGCTCCCGAGGAGAGCTATAATTTTGGTTAGACCTCGTCCCGATCCGAACTTGGGGTGAAAAGTTATGAACACCCAAAATCCCAGGAGTCCAAATTGGGATAATTTCAGGACTCCACTTTGGGAGTCTCGGGAAAAAGTGCCATTCGGATGCAAGTGCGGTGGTGAGACGCAGAGAATACTATATGGGGGAAGGTGGTGGTTTCCTCCGAGTTCGGGCCGTGGTGAATCAAGTGAGTTCAAGGTTACCCATGGCTTGTCCCAACACCAAAAGTGACGTGCTCCCAAGTCTTTAATTAGCCCCAACTTGGGGCTAAGTCACTCAAGTTGCGGGAGTATGGGGGATTCGGGGCACACTCCCAACTTCCAGCACTAAAGGGGGTGAGAGGGGCGTGCTGAAAGCTTCGGGATTAGACTAGGAAGAGGGACAAGCTTACTTAGTTATTCGGTCCAAGTTGGTTAGAACTCATTCTGCACACTTTCAGTGTTGGGACAAGCCACGGGCGGCCTTGGACTCATTTGACTCACCACGGCCCAAACTCGGGGGAAGCCACCACCTTCCCCTATATAGTATTCTTTGCAGCTCTCCGCCGCACTTGCATCCAAATGGCTCTTTTTCCCGAGACTCCCAAAGTGGGGTCCCGAAACTGTCCCGATTTGGACTCCCGAGACTTTGGGCATTCATACCTTCTCACCCCAAGCTCGGATTGGAACGAGGTCTCAACCAAAGTTGTAGCTTTTCTTGAGAGCTTTCAAACGGTCTATTGCACTCCACCTGCACGCATCGGGATCGGGTCGATTCTCGACTTTTAGTGGTCAGGAGTCAAATTGCCAGTTTGACTCTCGGCCCTTCTTTTGACCATAACTTATGCTACAAATGTCCAAATGGCTCATGCGAGGCCATTTTGGACATTTACACTTCAAGACCTTTCCAACGATATAAAGAACGCCTCAATGCGAGGTGTCTTGACCTTGTAATCGCGCTCTAAGTTTTTGGGAGTCTCGGAGGACTCCCAAGTCCCATTTTCGGGAGTGTGAGTGGTGACCTCACACTTCCTTCAAAGCGGGGTTTTGACAAAAAGTGTGTAGAATCAGTTCTAACTAACTTGTTGGTTGGATTTGGATGCATGACCGAATAATTAAGTAACTTGTCCCTCTTCTTAGTCTAATCCTAGAACTTTCAACACGCCCCTCTTACCCCCCCCCGTTTTAATGCTGGAAGCTGGGAGCATGCCCCGAGTCCCCCGTATTTCCACAACTTAAGTGATTTAGCCCCAACTTGGGGCTAATTAGAGACTTGGGAGCGTGTCACGTGGTATCAGAGCTCCGGTTGAGCTCGGTTCACTTCTTGGGAGTTT
>Ga0116227_10002348_pt1 | contig 43158 bp, 21 predicted proteins | sample S1TSphgellanicum_FD_89693 | JGI IMG/M metagenome (GOLD analysis project Ga0116227, IMG submission 89693) | Host-associated microbial communities from peat moss isolated from Minnesota, USA - S1T2_Fb - Sphagnum magellanicum MG | ecosystem: Host-associated > Plants > Peat moss > Unclassified... | reverse complement strand
TGTTGGATGTAGGAAATGGTGTGTGCTTCCTTGAGCATACAATGGTGAGCCATAGGACTATGGTTCCCATGTAAATCAAGGGGTATGTATCCCAGGTGGTGGCCATCAGTCTCCCAATCCACTTGATAGTATGCATGTTTGAACCAGTTGTCAATTGTGAAACCTGGTGGAAACAGGGCCTCTTGCCCAATGAGCACGTCATAACTTGTGGCATTGGTGATTAAACATCTGACCTGTAAGCAAAGCTCCTGATCTATACCTTCATTGAACTTAAGTGCAATCAAATCCGAGCTTTCCTCAAGTACCTCTTCTACGCTCCCACTAGCAATGCAAATCTGCCACATAAATTTCCGTAGTTTCGAGTCAAGCATGCCCATCTTCTTGGTGAATTGAACTCCAAGAATCACTGGTTGGGCACCTGTGTCAAGAAGTACCACTCTGGGTGTATGTCCTCCCACTTGGATTGCTGACCCAGTATTGTCGACAATGGCAACTCCGGTGGCGATGGAAGTTCTCTCACTAGACACCACCTTCAGAAATGAGTGAGAGACTTTGTGGAGAGAATGACTATCCATAACACCTTTGCTGAGTAACAAATCCACAAGTGAGGTGTTCTGAATTCCCCTCTGATATGTGAATGTAGAATCAGAGGTAAGAAAGCCCACTAGTTTAGCCATGCTAGAATTAGTGACCAAATTATGAACGCCATCTGCAACACGTGAGCCAATCGAATGTCTCTCCAAGGTGTTGGATGGGACCTCTGTAGCATGTGGATCAGGGATTGGTAGAGGACTTGATGTAGTGTTCAAGGTATCGTCTAAGATTGCAATTATGTCCTTGGTGCTTAGCTTCAAATCTTGAAAACTAAACAATGGTGTATTCACAAGCTTTTGGGCCACTTCATGCATTTGAAGTTGGCATTCCATAAGCTGATCAGTGGAAAATTGTGTGTTTTCCTGATGTACATGTACTCCTAGGACACGAGAATTTGATGCCCTAACATCTTATGGTGTAGTAGTGTCCTCCCCCTTCGCCAACAAGGTGCGTTCTTCTTCCATGTTGAGAGGACGAAAAGATTGTGGCATGACTGCTCGAGCTCCTCTAGCCCTGGTAATAGGACTTGAACTAGATGCGAGTCCATCAGTCTGAATTACCTGCCTAGTTGCAGAAACTCTGGGTGCCACACTAGCTTCTTGTGCCGCGACATAGGAAGGGCAAAAAAAAGTAGCCAATTCTGGTGTGAGACTAGAATTGCGTGGAGTGGAAAGAACATACTCCCCAACCATGGCATCGTGTGGAAGGCCATAGAACGACCTAGGAGGTCCCTTTCGTGATCCTGAACCTTGTACAGGTTGGGCATGACTAGCTGGTTGGGAGGACTTGCCTTTTAGATTAGTAAATTGAGCCCTCAATGATTCGAGTTCATTTTGTAAAGTCTGAACTTGAATGGCATGGGCTTGAAGCACCTCCCTCTTGTCAACATTATGTTCCTTCTTCTTAGCATCCTTGTTGGAATTACCCTTGGTGGGTAAAGCCTAAGTGGAAGGTTGAGGTGCCTTGGCTTTTGGTTGAGGGACAGCGGAAGATGCTGGCAAATTTTGCCATTGTAATCGGAATTGCTTCCACTCTGGGAACTTGGCAAAACAAACAAATTCCTGATGTCCCTCTTTCCACAATAATCACAAAAGAGATCCTCGGAAGGAATGTTGCACTCACTAGCTTTGTGGGTAGGATTGCCACAGTAGTTGCAAAAAGGTAGGATGGGTGTAGCTGAGTGCACCGTTTTAGTCCTTGAAGAAGAATGTGATGATTTAGTTGGCGCAGCTGGTGTAGGTTGAGGCCTTGAATGTGATGGAGGCCTCATAGTACTGGCCTCATAGTGTGCATGAGTCAGTTCCAGCTTTTCGGAAATGTTGTACACATCTAGCAAAGTGTACGAGTCTCCAAATTCTTCAAAGACCCGTTGCAGAACCTGCACGTGGAATGTTGGAGTACCTTCCAACGAACGAAGATACCGGTGGGCAGCTTCCAAGTCGGTGATGCTCTGCGTATCCTCTTTGAGTTTGAAAAGCCTCCTGTAGAGCATCTTGAGGGTTTCATCCTTCTACTAAGAGAAGGTGGCGAGCTACAGAATTTTTTCAGAACTTTTGACTGGAAATTCCAGCTCAAAAATTCAAAATAATTCTCCCACTAGATCAGCAAAAGCTGGCGCATTAGTTGTGGGAGGAATGTTTGTAGTAGCAGCAATGAGTTGTTGAGGAGAAAGGTTTACTGAGGTAGGCATCGGGTCTGGATTATTCAGCATAGTCCCGTGATGTGCAATTGCAGCTTGCAATGTAGCTTGAGAGGCGGTGGCGATGGCTATGGCGTATGTTGGATTGGGAATCTGGGTGACACCCAAAATCCTTGCAGAATGTTGCTCATAGACATCTAACGCCTCATAGTGCACATAACGAGCCAATTATTTGAATGCAAATGCCTCGGTGTAATTAGCGCCATACTTGAGCTCCAATTCACAAACCGCAGTTCAAAAAGTTGCCTTGAACTCCCTCAAAGAAATAGTACTTGGCCTTCCGTTAAACTTTTTAATTTTCCCAGAGGACCTACTAACCTCCATGGTGTATATGGGTGTTGAGGTCATAATTTGCAACGGGATATATAGTGATGGTGTGAAAGTAGGTGTGGTAATAGGCGTACCCCACTGATGAGCCCTCCAAATGGACTCTAATGTACCGTTGATGTAGTGTAACCTAAGCTTGAATTCCTAGTAGGAGTTGTACTAGATGACGATGGTGCTATAGACACTTGATGGTACTGTCGTGAAGATCGTGAGCTTAAAGAAATTGGCTCAAAGGATTGTGTGTTACTTCGTACCTGATACCTGGGCTCTGGCTGAGCAGTAGTGCTCTCATCATCCGAGGACATGGTGTTGTCCCATGCCCCAAAATTTTGTGATAGTACACAACACTAACTACAAAATTCTAACACAAAATATAATTTGAAGAATACAATGCATTGTTGGGAATGACCCGTGACACACAAAGATCACACGAAGGTCAAAAGAACATCCAACGAAGGTCGGGCGAAGGTCAGACATAAGTCAAACAGATGTTGGATGAAAAGGCAAGACAGCACGATGTAGGACATAGGCGGCAGGACGTAGGACGGCAAGACTACATGACGCAAGACGATATGCGCAGGACGGATGGACAGATGTTGAATTTTCGTCCGACAAAGGTCAGTCATCGCGATGGCGATGGCAGCATTGCAACTCGCAATGCTGCAACGCAACGATGGCCCTGCTGTTGCAACGCAGTGCGCAACGATGGTGCTATTGTAGCACAACAGTGGTGGAGTTAGATGCACAATGATGGTAGAGCTTGCTGCATAGTGATGGTGCTACTTGTTGCGTAGTGATGGTGCTGTTTGTTGCGCAACGATGGTGCTGCATGTTGCGGCACTAGTGGAGCTCACTGTAGCGTTGCTGCAATTCGCTGCTGCAGTTCACGTCACGGGAACGCGACAACGATGGCAGGCGGTGCTTAGCTGCTCTGCAACGATGACGGCCACTGCCGCCTTTTATTTTGTTTTTTTTTTTTAACTTCTTAGTCGCCACAAGAGAAAAAAAGAAAGAAAAAGGGAGGGGAAGCTTTGAAACCTATTCAAAGATCTCAAATTTGTTGGTTGGCATGAATGTAAAACGCAAGCTCCTTTTAGTACCAACGCGAGCTCCCTCGGGTAGCAGCAACACGAACACCCTCCGGCAACAGAAGCACCAACTCAAGAATTTAAAGGCATAAAAAATCTGCTGCTTTCAACATGAAACAACAGAAACTAGAGTTTTTCTAGAATTGAAATGCAAAGAAAGAAAGAAATGAACTATATGTAGATGGTGGCCGTGCAATGGCCGCCGTGAGCATTTAGAAATCCTAGCTTATTATGGAGGAAGCTCCTGACAAAGGAATTCTAGAAAAACTGAAAGGAGAAAGAAAGGTTTGGGCCTTTTATATCGTCACCGACAAACTGAAACCCTAAGTACCTAATAGTGTATAGTCGCCTAAGATCGTACATTAACCCTAAAAGCACACATGGGCATGCCCGTAATTGGCCATCATGTATGAGGCCATGTACAGGCATGACAGACCAAAATAAATAAATAAATAAATAAATGCAACCAAGAAATAGAGCCAAAAAATTAAATGTGGAATTCAATAAAATATGAAAAATTCCAAATCTAATGTGGCATTGAAAACTTAATACATGCAACCAATAAATCTTGGTAGGGATGAACAACAATGGGAATGTCCTAAAAGGGATTTACAATTGTACTATTCGGAAGCATGACTAACAATAGTTGTGGGGACTCAATTAAATCGATAAGGAAACTATTACATATGTGGGATGAAAAGAGGTAAAATAAAATCATCTCAGATGGAGACCTAATGAATGGGCATATTAGGTGCCGAATTCTAAAAACGATAAAAGAAGGATCAGTTGAGTGTCTTTAGACTTGTGGATTTTGGGAGTTTTTCTTTGTGTTGTTTGTTGCAATTTATTTAAGCTCGGAGCTATGTGGTGTGCATTTGCTTTGTGGAAAGTTAGAGCAGTAGAATTGATGAAGGTTGTTTGGAACTCTTCATGGTTTTTGGAAATGGCACGCTTTGCAAGGGACGCTAGTGAATAAGAAGAGTGAGTTGTTGAAAGCTAAGTAGTTTTTTTCTTTTTTCTTTCTATGGTGAAGATTGTGATTTGTGAGATGGTGAATGGGAGGAATGCCCTAAACCATAATGTTTTTGTGTATCCAAATTGCAGGTCTTCTTTCATTGCGTTTTGGAGTAGGGATTTAGAATAGAAGTATTAGAGAAAATGAATAAAGAATGTAGAGATGTTGGAATTGATGAAACTCCCTAGGGGACAATGTTGGCCAATCTAAAAGGATATTAGTTTGTGGGGATTCTATTTTGGGTCTTTCAAAAAGTTGAAACCATCTCTTAAGAACTCTAGAGAAGCTAATGGCAAATTTTTGGGAGAGAGGGTTCTGTGTTGTGGTGGGATTCACTTTCTTACTGTCACATGTCTAAGTGAGTTGTTGGGAAGAACTTTTGTGGAATTTCAATTGGGTAGTTATTTAGAAAGCTGAAACCCTAATTTTGAGAACTCTAGGGAATTGGTGTAGTTGGGGATGGTAATACTAATGGGGACCAAAACATTAACAATGCAACAAAAAATTAAATGCATAGAAAACAATTTTCATCTGTGATCGAAAATCTTAAGGACAATTTACACTTGAGTAGTTAGGTGATGGCCATTGAAATTTGAAAAAATTATAAATGAGCACTTCTTTCAAAAGTTAAGTTTACAGGGAAAAAAGTCATATATGAGCACTTTTTTCAAAATCTTTTTTTGAAAAAAAAAATCATAGATAAGCACTTTTTTCAAAAGTTACGTAGAGGGGGGGAAAGTTCTTATGTTGAAAGGGGGTTTGTATGTGGGGACACACAAAATATTTTTTGAAAAAAAATTCATAGATGAACACTTTTTTCAAAAGTTAAGTAGAGGGGGGCTAAAAAAATCTGATGTTAAAAAGGGGATTGTAGATGGGGGCGCACAAAATTGTTTAAAAACAAAAAAACCATAGATGAGCACTTTTTTCAAAAGTTAAGTAAAAAGGGGGAAAAAAAATAATGTTAAAAGTGGGTCTTTAGGGGGGTACTCAAAATCTCTTTTGAAATAAAAATCAAAAATGAAAAGTTGAGATTTTTTTTGAAATCATTGGACCCTCGCTATTTTCACTAGGCCCACTTCCAAGAGATGGGCCTGAAAAAATGGAACAAAGTCTCAAGTGTCCTTATCCAAAGGATGCCATGTGAAATTCCAACATGACTTTTCATCCAAAACCATTTGGTTGGGCTTGGGCCCAAAACATCCCAATGTAAACCCAAAGCGACCACCCCAACTCACTTTGGACCAATCAGGGGTTAGATATTGCAATGGGCCTCAGCCCACATGGTCTTTAGTGTAAACAGGCCTTAAGGTAGCCCCACAACTACTCAATATGTCCCTACCAAAATAAAAATGGAAGAATGAAAGCCAAAACATGTTGTTTTGGCTCAACAAAATGGTTTTGGCCTGGCATTTTTTCACATGAGGTTGAGGATGGTAAATGGCATAGCAAAGATAATAAATATGACCTGACTAATGTTCCTTGTTTTTATTGGTCAATCACAATGATAGGTCTAGATGATTTGTTATTAGTAGTCTCCCACCTATTTGCAGTCCCAATTTTAGTATTATGAGTGGGGTTTGAAAAAAGTAAATAACTAAACTTAGATGTCATAATTTTATTTTGCATGCTCACGTACTAACCACCGTGTTGGGATGCTTTAATGATGACACTCTTTGTACCTAACCGGACTCTTTAAACAATAGTACATAATATCAGTGTTTTTTTTGTGGCGAGTTTTTTGCCATTTTGCAAAAAAAAAAAAAAACAAGAATGTAACAACAAGGTCAAAGGGTTTTTTCAAATAAACAATATCACCATATTTTTAGGAAGAAATTTATGAAATTATCAAAAAAAATTGGCTGATTTTAATATATATTTAGCTTTCTTCCAATAAGATCACTAGATTTAGATAGCAGGCTCTAACAAGTCATCAAAATACAGCAAGATTCCTTTTAAAATTTTATTTTTTTTGTAGTCAAATTTAACTAAATCCACTTGTGGTTGATAACCACTTTGGGTGCAACATTTTAAAATAAAAGTAAAAATAACATTGCTACTTAAATTGGAAAATATGATGGACTTGTTTCAATTCATCAATGCTGTTGATGACACTTTCATGGATCAATGCAAACTTTTTTACTCATGCTAATGCACAATTTTGTGTACAATGTTTGTACTGAGTTCATTTTACATATCTAGTGGTGCTAAATATTGGCCCTACAAAAATATTCTCACATCAAAGTTTAGTTATTTACTTTTTCCCAACCCCACCCATAAAACTAAAACTGGGACTGCAAATAGGTGGAAAACTACTAATAGCAACTCACCTGGACCAATCAAACTATCTAGCCAACCAACAATAGGTGTTTGGATTTGTTGTGCATTTTAACAACCTCAGTAACATGTGCAAAAATGCTAGGCCAAAACCATTTTGTATAGGAGAAGCACCTGAATACAAGCCCTTCCGTGATTTGAGATCTGTGCCCAAGGCCAGTACGCCCAGGGAACAGGTCAAGCTGAGATTTTTTCACTTTTTAGAAATAGTGACAAGCTGGCTAGTACCTTCCGCTGATCAGAAGATCCTAGTATAGCCTGGCTAGTACCTTCACCGCAGTAGATCCCTCTTGCTGAAAACAAGTTTCTTGAGACCGGTAATGGAGCTGCAAATACAAATGAAAAATCCAGGCAGTGCTTTACGATGGGCCAAACCTAAACCCCACCCCCAAATTTACTACAGTTGCAATTATGAGGTTTTTTATTAACTTTTCTTTGGTCCGTTTCAGGTTTACACGGGGAACAAAGGCTCGTGGGCTTTCCATGGTCTCAAATAAAATTTGAGGTACATGATGAAGTTTGAGAGGCCATGACCTAAGCATTCAAGTGGAAACCCCCATGAGACTAAGAAAAGGAATTTAAAGAACAAATGTTAACATTTGATTGAGACATTAATATATGTGATCCTTAACTTTAACATGCCATCGAAAAAAGGAAGATAATTTTATCAAACATGAAACCAAAACACTAATACATGAAACTATAACAATATGAATGAACATTCAATTTTGAAATACCACCAAAATATTATTACATGCAACTGAATTGAAAAGGAAAAATAATAATCTTAACTTGTGACCAAAATTTTATTTCATGCAACTAAAACAAAATCCCAATTTTAAATGCTATTATTTCAAACAATCAATTTTTTTGGGAAAAGAATTTGATTTTATCACATGCAATCAATAATCCATGAAGTTGACAAGAATGAAACAAATGTATTTGTAATATGCAATTGATAGCATAATACATGTGATTGAAAATGAATTTCAAATAAAAATCATTTAAATTCTTGACTGAAACGAAAATGAATAAAAAATATTTTTTACATCTACAAAAGAATTAATACATCATGGATTTATTTGTGCAATTGAAAGTAAAATACTTAATTAATAAACATATGGAAAAAAAACTTTAACATTCCTTGGGTTTGGGGGTTTTGTGCCCCCACTTGTTCCCAATAATGTTCCTGATGGTGGTCCCCAGTTCATTGAATATTATCTTTGAATTTTTTGTGGATGATTTTAATGTTGTTCCTATAGTTATTAGTCATCATGTGTTAAATTTTTAAAAAAAATTGATTGCTTATATTAGGTTTTTGCTTGAACACCAAATTAAATTAAATTTTATGTTTATTGACCTTTGGTTGCATGCATTATGTTTTTTTATCACACATTGAAATTTGAATAAGATTATTTATTTCATTCTATTTTTGAATGCAAGTATTGATTTTACTATCACACAATAAATTCAGATATTCATTTAATTATTTGTAGAACATTAGCCAATTAATGTTTTTCTTTTATTTTATGTATTTATTTGGTCGAAATTTGTAGTTATTTTCATAAATTACTCAAAATTACCCTATATAGTACTAATAGAATGTATGCAATACAATAATAAATTATTATATATTATAGTCAAAGTCAAATTCTCATTTATTTTGACCAAAAGTTTGACACAGTGTTGACATGGTTCAAAATGTATGAATTTTGCCTTGTCATGTTTGTTTGAACAATGTTATCATATTATGAGGAAGAAGTTCGCAAGCAATAAACAATCTTAACACTTCTAAGGATAATTGCAAATAGAAGCTAGGTATGAAATGTTCAACACCTAACGTTGATAAATTACAATTGGTGTGAAAGTAAAAATCTTGGGTAGGGGGTGTTTTGAACAATTTTGTTGGTACCAAAGTTCTATTGTTTAAGTTGTTGATATTGTCTAAGAAGATTACTTTGTCTACAAGTTGAAGGTTGCTTTACACAAATATTTAAAGGATTCACTTTGATGTCCCATCTACTTCCATGTCTTTGTGTGATGGATAAACTAAATTTTTATCCCTATTTTACTATAAAAAATTTAGTAGGTTTGGTAGATTTCGCCATTTTTTTCTATTTTTTTCATATGCTTTCATGGCAAAAAATATTGTTTCTTCTATTTCATAGAGTAGAATTTTCTTTCTATCATAGTGCACCTTCTTAGTCTCACGCACACCTCTTTTCTTGTATTTGATTCAACAAATCTTCCAATTCCCCTTTCATTTTGTATATATGTTTCACACCTTTAGGACAGTCCTCATCTTATATGCATGTTGTTAACTATTAGCAAAATCAACATACCCATTGGTAAACAAAAGCATACAAAACTGTCACAAAAAAGCTATATTTTATTTTGGCTCAATTATAACCAAATGGTGAAGGCAAAGAGGTACATTTAGTCTTCACTCTCCAAGAGCAACTTGGTGAACAATGCACTTGTTTCTTCAAAGCTTTGTTGTATTAATGAATCAACCAAGGATTATGAAGAAAGAAATGTTCCATCGATGTTACCAGCCCAAACACCAATTGATTAACAAATTGTGATGAAAAAAAATTCAAATCACATATCTAAATAAACACATATGAACAATCCATTGCAAAATTGCTTTTGACACACTAAGACAAAAATTCAACTTATTTTCCTTCAAACCCCAAAATGGCTCTTATTCAATGAATTTTTAAATATTAGTTAAAGCCAATGAACTAACAGAAATAAATAAATAAAAGGAAAGAAATATGACCCCAAAATATTCCGTTAAATGTACGCCACAACCTCCTTTAACATGTATCATACCCTTCACTAACATTCAACAATTATTTTCATTTGATAATAATTTTTTTCACCAAATGGGTTTGGCACCCCATTTTTAACTTTTCAACAAATTCTTGTGACTTAACAAAATGTCACAATATATTATTATGTACATGTGTATAGAAAATAAATGTATATAAAATGATTATAAAATACCCAAAAACATTTTTTAAAAAAGGATTAAGAAATTGTTACACCTTCTATGGATCCTAATTGCATACTTGGACCTTTAGGAGTTATGTCCCTTGGTTTACTGGCATGGCCACCCTTGAATTTTTTTTAAAAAATTTCCTAACTAGGAATTATTTAACACTGAACCTCAATGTTACATAACCAAATTGATGATCATCCAAAAACTACATTTGGCAAATTTGGCTACATATTAGATATGAAGTTTTGAAAAAAAACATAATCCTTCGATATTCTTGCCTATCTTCTCATTTTGTAAAGTTTAATGAATGAAATCAATACTAAAAAATACAATTTGCTTGGATATTTGAGTAATGTGATATAAGACAAAGAAAGTGACATAACTATTGCCCACCAAATTGTAAAATTTTCAACTAAATTAATGTAACAAATCATTACAAGATTCATACAAGTATTCCATATATGAATATAATAATAGGATGTGACATGGACAGTGGCCACTAGGTTTTAATTTTAAAAAACTTCGATAGGTCATTGAATCATAATTAAATAGATTACAAGTTCTTCAAATTTTTGGAAATACTAAAACACAACATTGTAATTGATTAGTAAACTTAAATAAATAATGTGACACATTTTATTAGCATATATTGAATCATAACATTCATCCATTTGGTTGCTAAAATAAATCAAAATCTCACATATGTAATTTTATTTTTTTACTTCTATAGTTATTTATTCTTTATTTTAGCTATTAGTTATATTAATGCCTAGTTAGTTTAAATTTGAATTAATTTATTAGTCATATTATTTTTTTCATTGTTAGTGTTAAGTTACTAATGTTAATCACTAATAGAACTTAAGCACTATAAAAAAAAATTCTTGTACTATTTTATTCATCCAATAAAAATTTATGTCAAGTGCATGTATCTTTGAGTCCATGTATCTTCGAGTCCAGTGAGTAGAATTTCATATTAACATTGGCAACCATCCATGGATTAATTTATTTTGGAATATTTTAGAATATCTTTTGCAAGAGTTTTATGAACATTCTATTTCATTCAATTTTTTTAATATTGTAAATTTATGTCTCTTAGCATTTTACTTGTTGTAAATGCAATTTTTACATTTTGATCTTAGGACCACAATTTGATTTGTATTTTCTAATTATTGAAGATTTATATTTCACTAGAAGAAATTTGAAAATCAACGACTAGATTTGTGACTCATTTGTAGTTGTAATGAACACATGTGACTAAAAATAGTTTAGTTGCTTAATACAATTGGCATAAAATAATCAATCACAAAAGACATGACATGGTCATGAAGTTGAAAGTATAATCGCAAACCTTACGACTAGGCCAAAATTTCTCATCCATTGCCATGGATGATTTTTGACATGGAACCTCAATTTGCAATTGTATTCCCAATTACACGCATTTGGGATAGTTGCATGCTACCAAATGTGCCATTGAATGGGTGGTTAAAATTTAACCATATGATAATTTAAAAAGCCAATGGCAATAAAACAAGCGATAATTTTTCATTTGTTCAAAAAAGACATATTGTAATTAATATAATTAAATATTTTAATTCCAATAATTAAAATTTATCCTAGGTTAAATTATAATAGGCAACCTATTCTAGGCTAGGCTAAGGTAGAATAGGCTATTTAACATAGGCTAAATAGGTAGGTAAGGTCCTATTTGTTTTGTTGGGGAAAAACTTTTTGATTGGCTCATCACAATTGGCACATGCATTATGATTATAATGCATACCATGAATCTAATCCATTCTTTCACCTACTTATATACTTTACAAGTTTGAAATTGTAGACAAGGGATATGGGATAAATTTTTAAAAAGGGAAACACTACAACACTACAACATTATCACATCTTTTGTCCCATTCAAAAACATTATTGTATATCCACACAATAGAATATTTACTATTTTCTCTAACTATTTATTATCTATCCTACTTACTACCTAAGCTACATACTCACTATTTACTACTTAGCCTACCTAATTAATTAATTATTTAACATATATAGCTAATTAATTAATCAATTAATACAAAAACACTATGACATATCCACAAAATTAAATACCTCTTACTTAATTTATAATATACCTAGGTTACATGCCTACTATCTACTACCTAACCTACCTAGTTTATTTAGCCTAACTAGGTTTAACCTTCATACTAGCCTATTAGACTATCAAGCACATCTAGGAAATTAACCTACTACTACCTAGAGATAACTTAAGCCAATTAACTAAGTATGCAAACTAGGTTAGACTACCAATGTACATAGGCCTATTTAGTTTAATGTAACTTATTAAGCTTACCTAGATTAGTTTACCAACTAGGTTATAATAGCCTTTTGTAGCAACCTATTAGCTATTAAATATTAGATTATGGAAGACTCATGGATAATTGCAAAGAAGACCCATGGATGGGTACATTGAAGGGATAATAGTCCAATTAAAACAACAAAGTTTGCCATGTGTGGTCTATGTTTCTTTGTACATGTGGTAGAACATATTATTGTAGTTGCAAAAACTTTCATTGTAATTGTAAAAACAACTACATTATCATCCATTGACGGATGTAATCAAAATTGGATGACATTGTTCACTTTTCATTTACATTGTCAATGAAAATCATATTAGTCGTAAGTTGTAGTTGCATTTATAACAAAAATTTGGTTCGACCCTTCCTATAGTTGCATGTGTAACTACAACAAATTGCAACTACATGAACACATAGGACTAACACATTACTAGTCATGAAATAACTTGGTTTAGACACTAGTTGCATAATAGTCGCAAAAATATGGTTAGAATGGATAATAATTCTTTTAATATTTGAAAGACCATTCCTAGTAATTGTAGTTAATAGGCCAAATTTCTATGTTTACAAATTTATGATATAACCTAGCTTCTTTTCCAATATTTTGTATTAGTGAACATTTTTTTTTCCTTTTCAATTTGTAAATATTATAGAGCTTTTTGTTACCAACCACAAAAAGACATGTTGTGAAATGAAAAGACTTTGACATTTGCATTTTGTGTGCGATATTGTAGTCTATGGTTTTGTTTCATACGATTAAAAATAGTGCCAATCTAGTGCAATCAAACACCTACTTCCAATGAATACTACCAACAAACATGTTGCTTCTAGTAACCACATTGTTTGGAACATTTTTTGCCACAAACAATTTGCATAGTACATTAATGCAACTAAAATGTCCTATGATTGAAACTCCAATGTTAATGATATGTCTTCTTCACCTTTTCAAATTGCATCAAAATGAAAACAATATTTGGCCAACTACCTAAATATTCAATTTAAAATTGTTCAATCATTAGTTATTGATTTGTCATGCCTATATTTTTTGTGCATTTACAATGCCTTTAACAAAACTAATTTTTAGCAATGCATTTGTGATGCACCCCTAAGCTCCTTAATGGACTCAAATGTGAGTCCAAATTGAAAATAGCGGAAGAGCAAGGAGTTGGGGCACATTCCCTGACTCATAGCACTTTGAAGGGGTAGAGGGGCATGCTGAAGCTCTAGGATGAGATTAGGAAGAGTGACAAACATCAACTACTCACATGGACCTGCACAAAACCAACCCAAGGTGGTTAGTGCATAGTTGGAGCACTTTTGGTGCTAGGTTGAGCCACAAGCGGTTCGGATTCACAAGACTCACCACGGCCCGGACTTGGGGGAAGCCACCACCTTCCCCCTTATAGTATACTCTATGCCTCTCCACGAAGCCCACATCCAAATGGCTTTTTGTCCCCAGACTCCCAAGTGGGAATCCCAAAATTGCCAAAGTCAAGACTCCCGCGACTTTGGAGCCTCATAACTTTGCGAGCAGACCTTCGATAGAAATAGGTCTAAAGCAAAGTTATAGCCCTTGTTGAGGGCTTTCCAATGGTATTTCGCATGCCATTTGCGTGCAAGGAAATTGGGGTGATTCCTGACTTTTAGTGGTCAAGAGTCAAACTGCCAATTTGACTACCGACCTTTCTTTTGGCCATAACTTGTGTTTCAGATGTCCAAATGGGTGATGCAAGCCCATTTTAGACATCTACGTTTCAATAGCTTTCCAATGATATAAAAAAATATTTAAACCAATGGGTTTTGACCCCTGTAATTGCTCCTTGAAGATTCGGGAGTCCTTCGGGACTCCAACTCCCTAAGTGGGGGTTGCCTTGGGAGTGTGAGGGTTCATTCTCTCACACTCTCCTGCACTCCCAGGAGTATAAGGTGTGCCTTTTGGGTCTCCCTCTTGTTTCGTTCTCTTGCAAGCCCTTGCCTTGGTCACGAGCCCAAGGTTAGGGTTGCAATAATTTGTATATGTCTCCTTATACATGAACACATTCCCAAATTGATAACAACACAATGATGTTTCTTTAATCCACATCAATCAATGTTTTTATTTTTTTCAATAATCATTATTTTTTTCCTTCAAAATTATTAATGATGTTCACCAATAAATTACAATGTACAAATTGGTAATAATTTGTTATCCACTATTGGCGCCACTAATGTTGTTCACCAACAAACCACATCACAAATTAGTAAATTTGTTAATACCCATTTTTGGGTTCATCAATGTTTTGTAAATAGTTTTTATAATCCATTGGTGTCATTGATGTTATTCTCCAACAAACTATAATGAATTACCAATCTACAACCCAATCCTAACATTTGATGATCATTTGCTTGCTATTGGTAAATGATCACCAATCATGGCTCAATTTTTTTCAAACCATCCAAATGTTACTGCATTAATTTTTCCAATGTTTGGGATTTTCATAAATACTTTTATAAATTGATATTATACTAATTTCTACTATAAATTCGAATCAAATCACTAATTAGTTAGTTTATATTTGAATTTGAATTATTTTAATATTTAATGATATTATTGTTTATTTTAGTGTTAGGTTAATAATATTTCAAAATTTTCCCAACAAATGCAACTATGTTGATGACCTCATCGGTGAAAAGCAACAAGTAAGGGTCCTTCTTTGTTGCTGCGTTGAGTTTCTTAAAATCAACACAGATCTTCAACTTTCCATACTTTTTAGGAACAACCATTATTGGAGACAGCTAGGTTACTTCTTCAATTGGTTTGATGAAACCAATAGTAAGTAATTTTTTATATCTTGCTTAACAATAGCAACATAATTAGGATTCAACTAGTACCTTGCTTGATGAGCAAGTGGTATTGTGGTGGAATACCTTTTAGGTCTTTGTGTGTCTAAGCAAACACATCTTTGAACTCATTTAAAAGTTCAATTAGTTGATATGTGACAACTGGTTCAAGTGCAGGATTCCCTTTCATTTGTTGCACGTTCTCTTTGGTACCCAAATTGATTTTGGGGTGAAAGCACAATTAGGTGTACTATTTGGGTTATCATGTTGTAATTTTTCCAGATTATAAATGAACTTAAAATGTAAAATCATATCAAACATTCAAATTTTCAAATTTTTCATTATCCATGTTATAATAGACATTAATGAAAATCTTATTAAAAATTATGGATGAGTTTTAAGAAAAAATGGATTCATTGTGGACTTTTGAAATGATGACACTATGTTTGTCACATAGAAAAATGAAAAATGTGGATTCAAAAAATATTTGATTGTAATATCAAAATTGCAATTAAAAAATAGGCCACCATAAGATGATTTATTTAATTGTAAGATCCATTGAAATGTTTTCAATATATGTTTTTTCGTATTAAAAAATTTAACTTGTCGTGATTTTCATCATTTTTTACAATTGATATTCCGTTTCACATTGAAATTTTAAATTTTTTTTCTAAATTTCTTGACCAATCACATGTTTCGAGATATTTATAAGGTGGTTTATTAATATTTGTGACTAAAATCATAAGGGAATAATTATAGGATTTATAATTTGATAATTATTTTAAATGTAAGAATTGTAGCTAGTGTAAGATGTGGATTCTTCAAAATGTCAAATGTGAGCCACCTAACCATGCATTTACCCTTTGGTTAACTATTCCTCTTTAGTAAATGTCCACCTTGCTATGGTTAGATCTTATATTCGTTCTTGAACATGTGTTTCATTAATAATCATCTCTCCAACCTCTAGATGGAAAATAATTTCAAGTAAGTGTTGTTGACAGTGTTAGGTGGTATAGCTAATTTTACAGTTAATACACCTATCATTTTAACAAGTTGTTTTTGAATTAGTTCTTTTATACCAATATATAGTATGCAAATTGGTTTAGGAACAAGTTTAATATGAGTAGGTATTGCTATGGTTTTTATTGAAAACAAGTCTAGTTCTATGGCAAACAACACATCCTCTTTTTTATCAGATATTCTAGAATGGAAATCATAACATAATAAAACTCTTTTTGTTTGAACACCAAGTTTCTTAATAACAAGTATGGTTTTTGTTGTACATGTTCCTTACATTAGTAACAGTATTAGTTCCTCAATCATGGGATACTTTTACATCTCTCAACCATGGGCATCCTAGTAACATTGAGTAACTAGGATTTAAAACATTGTTGTTGATAACGGTACATGTAACCGTATAGGGAATTCCATGAACAAATATCTTTAGATCCCTAATACAACCAAATGCGTTGGCTATAGTTTAATTTGCCATACACAAATTATAAGGTGTTGGATTAAGTTTCAACAGACCTAAAATTGTATTCTCAAGTTCATGTTTACTTTAGATCTCCCATAAATCAACACATCATCAATGAAGTTCTTACTAACCTAGACTTGAATCACAACCATTTGATGATTGATAACCACTGCTACATGGGCAAGTTCAAGTTGAATAAGTTCAAATTGGATTGGTTGAATAGATTTAATTGATTTGAAAATGTACCATTTGATGTCTGACATAATCTTCAAGAGTTGCCCCATGTTGATAACATATTTAGTCTCCAAAACTTGAGTACAATGTCTCTCAAAATTTCCACCAAATTGTTTTTTGGTAATATTATTTGTGGAGTCAATTAAACAGTTGTTTGCTAGTAGTCGGTTGACTTATTGATTTTGGTAGACCAACCCAATTTGAATGAAGTGGTCCATTTTAATCAATGGATGTTTGTGACATTAAGTCACTTCCCTATAATTCCTTGATCTATGAACGAAAAAAAATTGTTCTTTTATTTGCCAATCAGCTATTGCTTTTGCCTTCATTGGTTCACGTTCTTTAAGAGCTTGTTGAAGACTTTAGTACTTGACTACATGTCATGACAACATTAACTACATTGATTAGTACATGATCAATTTTAGGGTTTTTTGTTATTACATTAGTAATAATAGTTGGTTTAGTCCAAAACATGTTTTGAACATTTGTTTTTATAAAACAATTAGGTGCATAATGTTCAAAGCTAGAACATATAATACAAGGATATCTTAATGGCATTCTAGTTGGTTTAATAGGTTGTGTAATTATTTCAACCACTGGTTCAACAACTTTAGTGGGTACAACAGGAATTATTGGTTCTTCTTTCTTCTTGTTATGATAGGTTTCTTTTGCATGACCTATTTTATCACAATTTGAATAAGTTGACTATTACTTAGTAGTGGTATAAGTGACCATGGGTGTGTAACCAATTTGGACTCTGGTTGAATTATCAAAACATTGTAATTTGCTATGACTAGTCCACTTTATTCAGAAATCACTGTAGTTTCCTTATTTTTGATAAAGGTATCTTTTGTCATACCTATTGTTGCCAATCTAAGGTATGGTTGTAAAATTGTTCTAAAAATAATAGGAAGGAAAAAATTAGTAGCTTTCATTTGTAAGCAATTAGCTAATTTAAGCAAATGTTTGTAATAGACCTCTACTCGTTCACCAACTTGTTGCTAGAGATTCTTCAACTACATAAAGGTGTCTTTGTCATTTTTCACAAGCAAAATGTTTGTTCCAATTAATCAAATGTGTAATTATGATGATATTGTATGAAATTTTCACCCGGTTGAAATGTTATCTCATAAAGTGAAACCAAACAAGTTGATGATCTTAGCTTTCGTAATTTCACCATTGGTTCTGATTGCCTTCTTGAAAACTTTAATGTGAGCATTAGGATTAGTATCCTTCATGTGTGTGGGATATTGAAACTTTCAATATGACAATTTACAGGTTGGTTCAGATTGACCTAGAACCAATTGATACCATGGTAGCACGATTATCCTTGGATTGGGTGTCAACCATCCATAAAATCCAACAAGTATATCAAGTGGTGGTCCTCTAGGTTGGTTTCAATTAAGTGATCTTCCTCTTGGTGATCCTTTAGGTGGTTTTCTACCCTATTATGGATATGAATTAGCCCTTATGGGCTACTGGATTAAAACACCATTACCATATACAAGTAGTCCAATGGTAACATGGATATTAATAGGTAGAGCTATTGCCGTTGTTGGTTGATCAGGTTCATCTCTCACAATGAAAACTAATTAATATAGTTTAGAAGTTAAAACTCTAATTGGATACTAGTTTTACACCAATTGTTCAATAGGTGGCATTAGTGTTGGTTGAGTAACACCAGTTGCATATCCTTTTTTTCTTCTAGAATTCAATGGATCAGGTCCTTTGATTCCTAAATAGTACATAGATTACATGTTAGGATCCATAGGTATAAAAGATGGAACTGTATTATACCACATCGAATATACAACTTTCCATAGAAGGAGAAGAATGATTAATTTTAGTAGATGGTAGAAAGAGGGATAATAGATTGGATGATAATGGTACTTTTGAAAGAATGGAAGTGAGTAAATATAGTTTTGGGAGCTTGAAATTTTAGAGAAATTTCACAAACCCTCTCATATTTTGTAGCACAACTTTCTACTGATTTTGGTGTAGAACTTGAAATTTGGTAAGTAGATGCGCCTTGTAACTAAATTTTCAATGAACTAAGGCAAACTAGATTTGGATAATGTATGTGATAAGAAAAATATTTTAAGTGATTGGAGGTCTATTGTCAAGTTGAACTTTTTACATTTGTGAAAACCTCTCGAGTTTTGTAGCACAATTTTTTACTAATTTGGGTGTAGAGCTTGGAATTTGGTAGGCAAATGTGCCTTGTAGTTAGCTTTCTAATGAGTTAAGGCAAGCTAGATTTGGATAATGTATGCAATAGGAACAAAGTTTTGAATGATTAGAGGTTTACTATCAAATTGAACATGGTGTCAAATCCTTAAAAGTTGGTTTAAGTGGGTAACAATTTAATATAAAATTCTAGGATGTGGAATGTTTGAACTTAGAAAATATATTTATCAATTCCAAATCATAAATGATGCATAAGAAACAAACTATTTGGTTTCAATTACAAACATATCTTAACATCTAGAAATACACTTTGCATTTTTCCTTCACCAATAGCTTATGTACCTCTAAGTATAATCACCTCATAGAATTAGGAGTAGAGGGATAAAAAGTCGCTTGACAATTCCTTTTCCTATTGTTGGAATTTTGAAATTTTAGTTTTTATTTTGTTCCTCTTTCTTATGGTTAATGCCGACCATAAGGGATGGAATAGGGGGAAAGAATGTAACTTGACTCTTCAAGTAGCAAGAATGATCCTAGATATAAGAGGTTTGAAAGATTAAATTCAAATAAAAAAACAAGTTCAAATGGTATAAAAAATGTGCAGCCTCATATTGTTTCATTTTTTAATGGGCACACTATTCTAAGTTGCCTTACTATTAGTGGTGTAATAGGTTGTGGCTTTGAACTTAAATGTTGACTAACTGATATTGGGTTGGTAACCAAACTTGGTTGTGGTTGAATTTGTTGCATAGATACACCAACATGTGTCACTAGTGTGTTCAATACCACAAGTAGAAAAGCTCTAAGTTCTTTTTCATCAATCCCTTTAATTTATCATCCATGAAGGGACAATTCTTGAACTCATGTCCAACCTATTGACAATATGCGCATGTTAATGCAACTTCAACATTGGGTTGGGTGGTTGCACTAGTAGAAATTTTGGGTTTTGCAACTATTGTTTCTAACTAAAATTTAATTGCATGTGATACATGCAGTTGTAAATTTGTGTAACTACGTAAGACGAGCTGCACATAACATTCAATTACATGTGACACTACGTATGCAACATGTATATATAGTGTTAATATACATGTTCATCCATATATACTAATCCAAATGTAGCTGCACTTTCTTTGCAACTATCATGCAATTAATCAAAATATGACACATGTTTAAAAATTGGATAACTAGCTTGTGGACATTTGTCACTATTTTTTTTTTTTGGTTATCAAAATAAAAAATTCATTGGATTAATTTTAATCATTAAAATTTCTGCCACTAAGATGATGACACATGGCAACCATGGAACGTTCATTGACCATTTGACATGTGTTCATTTTAACACCAATTATATGGTAACACGTGGCAACCAAGGCCCACCTATTTTAAAATTTTAAAATATTAATTAGTGAATCTAAGTCATCCAATTTATGGTTAATAAAATGTTGACACGTGGTGCCTAGGTAGGTAGGTAATTATTAAACCCTATTAGGTAGGTTAGTTTACTTAGGTATGTAAGTAGGTTGAAATGTTGTTAGGCTTAGGTTATAAAGGTAGGTTTAAAATAATTCAATTTTATTTTTGGGTTTAACCATTTCATAAAGGTTAAGCTTTTTTCATTAACTCATCTAGAATGGCATTTGGTATTTGGCTACTACATATTTATTGCTCTTAATTATATACTATGCCAAATAGAATTGGAAGCCAAAGGATATGGGATAAAACATTCCATTGCAAATTTCATGAACCAACCCAGGTGCACATTAGATGCAACTACTGTATTAAAGTATACTAGCTAGGGGAGGGTTCTGTTGCTTTTAGAATCCCAACAAAACTTGAAGTCCTACTCTTGATGCATCTAACACATTCAGAATAGTCGAAAATGGATTAGAAATGAGAAAGTTATGGGCCCTCAAAATAAAAGGGGTCAAGAATTTAGAAAAAAACTATTAAACATTACAAAGGCCGGTTCTTAAACACCCAAAAAGTTCCTTTTATATTGCTTTGTTGTTATTAAAGTTTCAACATGATTTGTAAAACTTCAGGTGGCGCTCCTATAACATTTTAAATGGTTTAAAATGAATAAGAAATAAGAAAGTTATGAGGTTTGAAAGTAGGAGGGGTCCAAAGAAAAAAACAAAAACACATTTTGTAACTTGCCAAGCTTATTTTTCTTCTTGTTAATTTTTCATTACTCCTTTTCTTTTGCACTTCAAGGATGATTATAGGATTTTTTTAATAATTATGATTACTTAATAAAAATATGTTTTTAATATTATTATCTAGCTTAAATTAGTAATTGGCTTAAGATGTTTGTGTACTTGTAGGTTAATTACTGTAGCCGATTTACATTAATATTTTAACATAAATAATAAATTTTAAATATAACACCTATTGAATATATATAATTTATTATCATTATAATTATAATAAAAACTTAATTCATAATTATGATTATTTATAATAAATTTTAATATTATCATATTAATTGATTTTGAATAAGTTTTTTATTTAATGAAATTTACATTTTCTAAAAAAGATTCCAAATAAAAGGAAATAAAATAGTTTTACTTGCCAAAAAAAATAAAAATAAAAATAAATAAATAAATAAATATCTTTATATGTATATATATATATATTTGACAAATAAAATTTAAAAACTTGCAATACATATTTAAACCATGGTTTAGTAGTCTAACATAATTTAATTTAACCTAACTTAATTTAACCATTGTTAGTTTTAGCCTAATTTAGTTTAATTATAAATATTTTAGCCTAATTTAATTTAGCCATAATTAGTATGGCCTAACTTAATTTAACCATATTTATTTTAGCCATAAATAATTTAATGTAACTTAATTTAACTATATTTAATTTGACCTAATTTAATTTAGCCATAATTAATTTAGTTTAATTTAATTTAACCATAATTAATTTAGTTTAACTTAATTTAACTTGATTTAATTTAGCTTAATTTAGATGAACCATAATTAGTTTACCTTAACTTAATTTAACCATGGTTAGTTTAGGCTAGCCTAAGTTAACATGGGGTTAACCTTAGTACTAAAGGTACATAATACTATTATATATAACCTATGTAGATATATTAAGTATAATAATTTAAGTATGTATAAGTTTAGGCCATTATTTTTATGACATGTGTCCATGTTGTACACACAACCGTATGACCCAAAATTATACAATATTAAATTTGTTGTTGCAAACATGACCAAAATAGTTGCAACGATAGCCGGTTGTATGGCAGTTGTATAGTGACTAATTGCAAATGATAGGATTTTTAGTAGTGTTTTAACTAATATATTTTGCTGAACAAGTGGTCATTCAATAGTTCCCATGATTGGTACACTCGACCAAACAGTTTGATGAAATGGTTGTGTTTGTTGAACAACAATAGGGGCCATGATTGCTTCCACCAATTCTAAAAGCTATGGAAAACCAAAATCATGTGAAGGTCTTCGGTCCAAATTACGTAGTTGTTCCAACTAGGTCAAAAGTTGGTTGCACTCCAATTATGAATCTGTTATGGTTGGATTCAAAATAGGAACTAATTTAGGTGTATAGTAACCAATAACCAGTGCTAATTAAGAAGACATAGTAGCTTTGGGAATATAATAACTAGGTGCCTCAAACTGCCATTTTTGTTCTGCAGAGGTTACCTCATCAGCATGTCGAATAAGTTCAATGTTTTGCCCACCCAATTGTGCATTTGATCTCCATGGTTAGGACGACTATTGGGGTGTCAAAAATTGATCAACTGAAGGTACTTGTGATTCCCTTCTTTCCTCCTACTCTATTGGTATTTGATGAACAGATGTTATTGAAGCTTTATTGCAAGGAGCTCCAACCAGTTGTATTCCCTTGGCTTGAGAACATGGTTGTTCTTGTGGTTAAACCATCTCACAAATAGGTTGTTGTAGTGTTTCTAATTCTTATTACCTTTTAAGGCCCTTTGTGACTACTCTTGACATCTCACAAATCACCAATTCAAGTTTCTTTTGGTTAGTAGGTTGCTAAAAAAATTAAGGTTCAACATATAAATCTTAATAAATCAAAGAACAAAAAGTAATGCACAAAAATTATTGGTTTGTAAAGAAAAACAAAAAGTATCAACACAAAAATAACCTTAGAAAATTACTAAAACTTACTGCAAATCCAAATTGAAAATATTAAAACAAAACAATTGCTAAAAACTAAAGATTGTAAACCTAATTGTTCACACTTTTGTTCCATTACATGGTCGTCAAATGTTAAGGGTGTTTTCAATTCCCTTTAATTTTATATCCTCTTTTCTAGTTTCTAATTTTGGTTTATTGAAATTTTCAATAGGTATGATTTTTTTCTCCAAATTTAAAATATCAAAACACAAGAAGCATTAAAATTTCTTGTTTATTCATCAAGAAAAAAATATTTTAAGTCTTGTATTCCAAAGAACACAAGGGAAAAACTTTTTAAAAAATCAAAATAAATTGGTTCAGAATTCAAAAAACTCTCCAAAAGTTACCAAAAAAAAAAAATCCCCTGATCTAGCTTTGAGTCCTCCTATTTATACAAACTCATAGTGTTGTTTAAACTTAAATAATCATTAGCTAGTACAAAATTAAAAAAACAAAATTACTAGTCACAAGTTTAAATCAACTTGTTTTGTTAACAATTAATTATTATAACTGACTGATTACTGTAATTGACTGGTTACCAGTTCATATAATAGACCAATTAAGTTAAAACCTGTTATCTAAAAACTAAAATAGTCTTAGGGTTATATTGCTTCACTTATTACTAGTTGGTTTTAACTAGTCACTATATACATACTGGAAAATTGGGTTAACAATCACTACTTAAATATACATACTGGAAAATTGGGTTAACAATCATTACTTAAAAAACAACCAATTGAGGAACTTGAAAAAAACATCTCGCAAGTTCTCAAATCAAAATAAAAAATAGTTTACAACAATGATCTCTTCATTATGTACTTGTCATGAAATCTAAATCTACAAATTCCAACCTACCTTAACCCTAGACCCAATTTTTTGGGGCTGATTTTTATTTTCCTTGTTCTACATATTAAAAAAATGAGCTTACAACAACTTTTTTCATCATTAAAGTCCATGATTGGGTCTTTGAATCTGAACTATAAATTTTGATTTTTAACTCCAATATTCTAAACAAGCACCATCATGTTATGGTGAGACCATACTTGAAAAACCCTAACCTGAAACCCCGTAAACCAAACATTCAAACCCACATAAAATGTGTCCTAAACCCAAAGCCTAAAAACCTAACTCTATCCATATAGTCAATAGCCAATAACCATAGCCACTAGCTAATACCCAATCTCCATAGCTAATGACCATACAACCAATAGCCATATAACTAATGGCCATATAGACAATAGCCATTGCCACTAGTCATAATCATATAGCCATGCAGCCAATGGCCCCCAAACCCCTAGCCCATAGCCCCCTAATCTCCTAGCTCTAGCCCATATAGCCCTCATAGCATAGCCATATACCTAGTTGATGGGAAAAAACAGTTGTTGTGCCTAGTTTGGGGATTCCGTGCTGGTTTCCCCCAAATGGATCCCTTATTTGGACACTTTACGGATAACACAATATAGGGGATGAGATCAAAAAGATACTGTGAGAGTGGGGCCCAACTGGGCTCCACTTTATGGATATTTTTACTGCCTCAAGATTATTTGGAGGGTAAAACCTCAGCCCAGGGTATTCTCAAAATATGGTGTTGAGGTGGTAGCTGGGTCCATCCCCCACTTTTGGTAATGTCCCCCACCCAAGGGCTTTGCCAATTAATAAAGCTGACAGAACACAAGACAAAGTTTATCACGAACCTGAACATATGTAAAACATGAGGTGTGTGTTGAGGAGTTCTTATTCCTGTTCCTTAAGAGTTAGAGGGATGTTCTGCCTACTACTTAAAGGTGAAAGATGTCACCCATTTGCAAAAAAATTTTCATTATATATATATATATGGAAGGACATTCATTGACATAATGCCTCCTCCAAATACATTAAGAATTTCTTTAAAATGCTTATGCATAGATTGTGTGTGCTATGCTCCCATTCACCCTGGAGTTGGTTTCAACAATGTATACTAAAGTCCAAGGACATTCATTGACATAATGTCTCCTCCAAATACATTAAGAGTTTTTTTTGAATGCTTATGAATAGATTGTGTGTGCTATGCTCCCATTGACCTTAGAGTTGGTTTCAACAATGTATGGTAAAGTCCAAGGACATTCATTGACATAATGTCTCCTCCAAATACATTAAGAATTTTTTTTGAATGCTTATGCATAGATATTGTGTGCTATGCTCCCATTGACCTTAGAGTTGGTTTCAACAATGTATGGTAAAGTCCAAGGGTGGGGCCTTCCCAAATTAAGGGGCCTAGGACAAGGTCGTAGGCAAGTGCAGTTCTGTAGTTTGGGATCCCCACCCACTGGCTTTATGCATTAGAAACCACAAGAGGAATGTTATTATGGACCTGAACATATTTAGACGATGAGGTGTAAAAGTGGGATGGTCTTATGCCTACTCCTTAATATTAATAATCACCTACTTTTAGGCATGCAACACTAACTCTAGCATTCATCACATCCTAGATTAAGTCTAGTTATTCTCCTGTCCCCACCCATTTTACTGAAATACTGAATAGTATAAACTCTTTAATGCCTATTAGTAGAGACCATTATATCCCCATAATTTGTGCCCCTGCCAAATTTTGTCTTGGCCAAAAGTGGTAAAGAACATAGGTATGCATGGAAGTTCTGGGCAGACAATGAGGGTGATCCAAAATGCACCCAATGGGCGTAGAATTATTTTTTTGGGAGGGGGTGAGGGCCTGGATTTTTCAGTTTCCAGTGCGTTCCCAACATGTTCCCAGAATTCCCAATGTGTACTCTAACATGTTCCCAATAGCATGTCACTTTATCTCTTATTGTTCACCTAACATTTTCCCCTTGGAATCTATGTAGGTGGGCCAATATTGAGACTTATATGTTTTTTTATGTTTGGAAACTTCTTTATTGGTAAGCCTCCAAAGTTCATTTTCTTTTTTGTGATGGGCCAATCAGAGAAGCTCATTGCAAAAAAAATCTGAACTTGGAGGACACCCCCACAAGGGTCTCTTTCCGCTAGGCGATCACAGCTAAGTTATCACAATGCGTGTTCTGATCACAATAGCCTAATGGACCCCCATTGACATAAATAGCCTTGTTTCTTATCACAAGGACAGTTGCTTTCCATTGGAAAGCTCCAAGACTTGCTTGAAAATATGTAATTGGTCATGTTAGGAACTCAGGGAATACATCCTCTCATAGAAAAAGAAAGACGTACTATGAGTCACAATTGGACCCAAATCTTTGAGAGCTCTTGCAATAGGTCAATGCTTGATGCCTAGAGCCATGAGATGTTCCATGGCGCCCACCACTTTGAGTGAAGCCCAAAAATTTCCGTAAATTGCCAGTAGACATTATTCACTTTGGACAATGTGCGATCCCATGTGGGCTCCGGCGTCAAACTACTCTCACATTGTAAATTCAGAGCAAGAGCCCAAAGCATTATGGTCCACGCACGGCGTTATGAGTCAATGACAACTTCAGATTTCACTGGGCCATTGTCCAACTGTGGGCCATTGTCCAAACTTTCAGCCGTAAACGGCCCCCGAAAGGAAGTTTGAGGTGGCAGCAATGGAAGAACAAATCATGCGTCAACATGCAACCACAAGAATACTCGCTTTGGCAGTTCTGGGAGGGTAGCGTATCCTGCGGTGGGGAAAATGGTTTCAAAAGAAGATTCAGTGTAAAGATGTTGAAAAAGTCCCTCGGCGCATGGTAAAATCCAGGTTGCAAAAGTCTTGATCAGTGATCGCTTATCTCTTGAGCCGCCAACGCATTTTGTGCTGCTGAGCACGTTACGTGCCACGATGCCTGACGTGACGTGTTGTTGTTGTTGTTGTTGTTGCTGCTGCTTCGCAATGCTACTGCATGAGAGTACATTAATTCATACGAAGTCGAGTGTGCATTTTTGTGTTTGGTGATGCGGAAGCGTATTCATGTAACTTGCTAGACTACCTTTCTTGGCGTCGTTGGCGAACAAACAATCGCCGGTACAGTGCCTTTTTTTCCTCCTATTCTTGGATATTTCAATTCTTTTGTGATGCTCTACATTTTTGTGAACCATCGCCCGCCATTCTCGTGGAACATTGTGAGCACCGCTGATGTTTCCTTCAGTGCCTATTTCTAGTGGTACAAGAGAAGTCATGTATGCTTTTAGAGCACAACACTTATATGTACAAATGGCGTGGTGCCTCTGTTATACCTGCCTATTAGTGTTTTCATCTTGTTTTCAGGGTTTCTAAATTTCATGCATGGTTGTGAGATGTAACAGATGTAAAAGAAAAAAGACTTGACCTGCAAGTTATTTGACATTTGATTCACTCGTCAATGTGAGCGAAGTGAGAAAATGTTGGGTGAGATGGTGGAGAAGATTCCTCAATTGTCAATTTTTTTCAGAACATTCAAAGTCTCAAACTTGGGGGAGTAATGGTAGGCATGTCATCTGTGGTTTAAGTGGCAAAAAGTTGCTTGTAGTATTTACACAACACTTGTTTGAATTTGTCTGCATGGCTTCAATATGGTTCCTGTTCGGAGGCTGGACCATGCCTTGCCTTTTTTTAGTGTACCATCTCTTTCACAAATGTGACATCTTGTGTCCAAACTTTTTTTTAATAGCTACAAATTCTTCCATTTCCTCATGCTGTCCAAGCACCAAATGCTTCAATCATTTTATTTTGAGAGCATTGGTTTTGCATTGTATAATTTGCACATTTATGCAATAGAGTCTTAAGTGCTGTATGAAGCCATAAGTTTGATGTTTGTGTGAAGAGGTCTAAGATGCATAATCATTTGCTCCCTTCAACATATGACTTCATCAATATTACCCATACTGCATATGAACTCTTTTCCATTCAAGTATTTAATCTTTTCATTCTTTTTCATGAGATTGTAATTTTGTATTTGAAAGCTTAATTTCAACCTAGGGATGTGTGTGGTTTGTGGAAGGCATGATCAAGATCAAATTTGCCCTATGCGCTTGAGGGAAGTTCTTCAACTATTTTGTGACCAACAAACCTTGCATCTTCAATAGGTCAGCAACTCCTTTACCCAAATTTATATTCCCAATGGCTTTGCCCATTTCTTTGGCACTAGTTGGAAACTTTGCTTCTAGTGAGGACAAGGTCCCTTGCTAATTTGAACATCAAAATAGGCTCAATATTAATCTTTTAATAATGGCCATGTAAGTTTTGGGGTTATTCATAGTGAAGGGGTTCAAATAATGTCATGTAGATCAAGATCATGATTGTGAAAAATTGGACATGGTGGAGTTGCTTGAGTTAAATTGTTTGAAATTAATCTTTGATTAACTTAAAAAGTTGGGATTTGAGTAATGAAGGGTCAGTATTGTTATGCTTAACAACTTTGTGTGATTGTGAATAGTCTGGTGGGCTAGAGTTGCTTAAATTCCATGTAGTCATATAGAATTGTACCAAGGTTTCATTTCATTACTCCCATCCTTTGAAGTGTAAAGGCTGTCCATGCAATGTTTATTGAAAGCTTGATGTTGGTGTGATTGCTCAATACTCCATGCTTGAAATTGGGTATCATAACATTTAGAAAGCCAGCAATCCAAAATGTACTATTTTGGATTTCATAAAGTTTTATCTTGCTTAGTATTTCTTTTGGTTTAAGTGTAAATGTCATAGCCTCAAGTATAGCAAAGGAAATAGCAACTAACGTTTGTAAGACCACTTGGGGGCATCTGTTGGTTCGCTTCACAAGTTGACAAATCAAGAAATCATTTGTTTACTGGTCAAAACAAATGTGCATTTAGGGATTCACATAATTAATGTGCATCCCATGAAAAAGAACTTGGGTTTTATGGTTTATCAGCCTTGAAGGGCACACATATTCACATTTACCATGCTGCCTCCATAGACCAATGTTTTGTGTCTTGGTTATGAGGCATGACAAAAGCAATCACTCTCAAGAAATTTAATGGCCTAGAATCCCTTCAGTCTTAGGTTGTCAAAGAGAAGTGAGAAGCTCAGTATGTGTTCTAATTTCCAACTGGCTCTAGAAGCAATAATTGCAGAACAGTTCAGGGGTTCACTCTTGGCTGAGAAAAAAATTATTGCCCCACAACAACAACATGCTAGAGGAGTGCAACAAGATGAGGGTGGTGAAGAGTTCCAAGAAATTTAAAACATCAATATGTATAGGATTTTGGTACCCTCAGTGCTGGGCATAAAAAAATGGAAGGCCCATGAGGCCAACCCTGATCCTGTTGAAAGAACTGGCTATTTTTTTTTTCCTGTCTTTAATCTTTTTCTTTTTAATTTCTATTTAGTCCATCTATGTATTCCCTCCCTGCAGAGGTCAATCATTTTCTCTCAATTTTCCTGTAGTTTTAAAAGTTCTACTCTTGCAAACCTCCTTGGTACCTTTGATTCGATGCCTATATCTCATTATAGGCAACGATTGTCAATAGCTTTATAGTGTGCATAAGTCATCATGATTCTTCAGTGAGCTACCATGCGTAATCAGAGTTCTTCATCTCTTCCACACATATCAACTAGTGCACCTCTAATACTAGCTGATTTGTGACAGAGGATGCCCTTTTAGTATTGCGTCTTCTACTTCATTATACTGTTTTGATGATCTTTGTTTTCCTTTCATGTGTTTACATTTGCTTTGACATGCCTTGTACTTTTTGTAAATGGATTTCCATCCTTGTTTGTATATATATACAGGGTTATCTTCTCTTGCTTTTCTAACAGTTTGCACTACATTCGATGATGATGTTGTTAAAGAATAAAAAAAGTCTTTGAAATATAATTAAACGCTAGAAAGGAAAAAAAGCATAGTCTACAGAGTGGAAGAAATCTTCCAACTTGTAACCGAGCCCTCCAAATATTTTGCTTGACAATGGTTGTGAAAGGTAGGAAAGAAAAAAACAAGAGTGAAACATCTTGATGAAGCAATCTCCTCGCGCCGTTTTTTCTTTTTTTCACGTGATATGGGGGGAAAACGATTTATTTGTAATTATTATTATTCTTCTGCAGTGGCATTTCATATCAGATAAGGGTATTCTTCAAATGAGCGCCCTTCAGGTTCGCCCAGGGGGCGCTTATTTCGGTAACATCCCGCTCTTGTGTCGTCACCCTACACATAAACAATTGATGCCTCCATGGTTCACACAGTTCTTCTGGCCATTGATAGTATGTTCGACGTCATCGTTAAGGCCGAAACCGATGCCTGACGGTGCATTGTGCGTTGCGTAAGTGGTCAGAAACGTCTCTGTCAACACTCGTGGCGTTGATAAGTATGCAGGAAATGCGTAATGTTTGCGGACAGTTCGGTAGCGTCTTCGCTGAAGTTGTGAGATATCTTTAGGAAAGAGTTTATGTGATCTCGGTTGAGACACTGTATGTGAAGTACACGAAATTTTTTTCCAAGTTTTGCGCAACCACTTGTTGTTTGAAGACCTTGTGCAGATGACCATGGTGTTATCCGGCGACATGGATTGGCATTGCTCGCAATGGATCGGCGCAAATGGGGCGGCAATTTCCGGCTCCGCTGATGACTTCATGTTGATTGAGAGAGTAGAAGCGGGTCACTATCAGAGCATGAGGTTGCGTCGGGAATTGGAAGTTAAGCCAAAGCTTCGGCAGGCAACGCTTTGCGTCTGCGGACTTGGACAATATGAGCTCACAATCGATGGCAGCAGAGTTGGGGAGGACTTGTTCACTCCTGGCTGGACAAATTACAAAAAGACCTGTCTTTACGATACTTATGATGTGACGACTCAACTTCAACGAAGTGGGCGTCATGCGTTAGGTTTGTTGCTCGGCAATGGAATGTATAACATTGAGGATACCAGCCGATATAAGAAATTTACGGGCAGTTTTGGCCCGCTGAAAGCTATCGCGCAATTGCGGCTTGAGTATTCCGAAGGTAAGATGGAAATTGTCGGCACTGATCAAAATTGGCGGATCAATTCCGGGCCGATCACTTATTCCCATATCTTTGGTGGCGAAAACTATGATGGTCGCTTGGAAGCGAAGGGCTGGGACTCACCTGGATTCAACGATGACAAATGGGATGAAGCCGCAGTCATGGACGGCCCCGGAGGGAAGCTACGAGGGTCGAGTGTTGCTGCTCCACCCATTCGTGCCATCGAGATCTTGAAGCCGACAAATGTGAAAGAACTGAAACAGGGTATTTCAGTCTATGACTTGGGCCAGAATGCCTCAATGATGCCGCTCGTTAAGGTTCATGGCCCTTCCGGTGCAGTGGTGCGGATCATTCCCGCAGAATTAGTCCACGGTGATGGCTGGGTTGATCGCTCTTCTTGTGGCGGAGGTATATCATACTGGCAATACACTTTGACCGGAGATGTGAAAGGCGAGACTTACAACCCAAAGTTTTTCTATCACGCCTGCCGCTACCTGCAGGTTGAACTCAGTGGACCAGAGCAAAGCGAGCAACTACCAACTGTGGAGTCATTGGTAGGGGTAGTTGTTCATTCCACTTCTGAGCCAGTCGGCGAGTTTTCTTGCTCCAGTGATTTATTCAACAAAATCTACAGTCTGATCCGTTGGGCGCAGCGCAGCAATATGGTTAGTTATTTGACTGATTGCCCACATCGCGAGCGGCTCGGCTGGCTGGAGCAGGTTCATCTCAACGGCCCCGCGTTGCGTTACAATTTTCGTCTCGACAAACTCTTCTCCAAAATGATGAATGACATGGCCGACTCCCAACTTGAGAATGGGATGCTACCATCCACCGCTCCGGAATATGCGGTCTTCGGCGGTGGGTTTCGTGATTCGCCGGAGTGGAGCAGCGCTTTCGTGCTTGTCCCATGGCAGCAATATGAATTCACAGGCGATACCGAATTGCTACGCAAGTACTACGACAGAATGGCACAGTATGTCGCCTATCTCGGTAGTTGTGCGCAAGATGACATTGTCAGCTTTGGATTGAGTGATTGGTATGATATCGGGCCGGGTGAACCGGGGCCATCGAAGCTAACCCCAGCAGGAGTGACAGGGACCGCATTTTACTATCAGGACACGCTCATCCTAGCGCAAGCGGCAACGTTGCTCAACCGTAGAGAGGACGCTGCCAGGTATCAGCAACAGGCGGAGCGGATTCGAGCGGCCTTCCATGCAAAATTCTTCAATGCAGTCACAAACCAGTACGCCACCGGTTCGCAATGTGCGAATTCCCTGGCGATAGTAATGGGTCTCGTTGAACCTACAAATCGAGCGGCAGTTCTGGACAATATTGTTACAGATATTGAGGAAAAAGGACTCACTGCTGGAGATGTGGGTTTTCGCTATCTTTTGCGCGCTTTGGCAGATGGCAATCGCTCCGATGTGGTCTATAAAATGAACAATCAATCGGACAAGCCTGGCTATGGTATGCAGCTAGCGAAAGGCGCAACGGCTTTGACCGAAGCATGGGATGCCAACCCCTACTCATCACAAAATCATTTCATGTTCGGGCAAATTAACGAGTGGTTCTTTCACAATCTTGCCGGCATCCAGAGCGATCCCCATGATCCCGGTTTCAGAAAGGTCATCATAAAACCAACCATCGTCGGCGACTTGACATGGGTGAAGGCGAGCTACAATTCGGTGCACGGAAAAATTATAAGCGAATGGAAACGCACGAGTGGCGAGATCACTTTTACGACTGCCATTCCAACCACAGGGACAGTGTTTATTCCCATCACAGTTCTAAACTCGGTCACTGAAGCCACGCGGCTTGTGTTGAAAATGGAGGGAGTCAAATTCGTCAAGGTTGAAGATGGTTATGCCATTTACGAAATCGTCGTTGCTGGCACTTACACTTTCACCGTACACCCTGATGCCGTTCTTGCTTGCTGACACCGAATTGACAAAAAATGCAAACGGCTTCATCTACTCTGGATGGACCTGAGATAATGCACATTTGATAAAAGCCTGCCACAACTTCAGAGTCGACTTGAGCCGTTATCTAGGGCACGAGAGCACCACCACATGGGGAGGGAGGAGGGCGACCAGAGGAAGAGCCTGCTACGCGCCTATGGGTACGCATCCCTATGTGCACTAGACCAAACAACCACTAGTAAGCTTTCTTGTGTTTCTCTTTCTTCTTCTGCCCTCTCAGGGTTTACAACAAGGAGAAGAAAGCATCCCTATGTTTCAGGGTTCTAAGTTGTTTGCTGAGATGCTTGAAATGCTTAGCATTCCCCATGCCCAGGATGCTTCCACTCAGTGGCAAGGATACATGACATGTTTATGGAGTAACTGGAATTAGTTCTAGTTGACTAAATTACAGTCATGTTTCTCAAAGCAAATCTAGGGGATTGTATATTGTCTATTTAAGATGCATCTGCGATCTAAAGCAGTGTGGATTGTAAGTGAGTAAAAGCATTGGAGACTGTTGTCAACAAAGTGTTTTCAGAACTGTCAAATTGTTTCATCTGTGAATAATGTGAAACATGGTTTGCTTTAGCTCGTCATGTGGAACTAAACTAGAATAATTGAGACCTGTGGTTGTCTTCATTTCTGGATGCAAATGTTTCTCACCTAGACTTTTGAATCAAACAGATTGGTAGATTGGGAGGATAGAATTTTGCAAGTTCACTGATGACAGTCTTAGAACTCATGCACACCTGTATTCATCAGCTATAGAGAGATCTCAAACATGCATTACATAGAGAGTGTGGCATCTTGTAGAGTACATTTTCTTGTAAATAGATTGCACCAGACAGAGTTGAAGTTGCTTGACATTCCAGTGTTGTACCCTCTACCTTTGTTAGCATTGATTTTCAAACACAGAAAAAACCTTGCTTCCCTGAGAAATGAACTCCTGTGATTCCTTCAGATCTGCACCTCAAGAGGCTAGCAACCTTTGTCTGGAAACTGTAACAAATGAAATTGTCCAAATGCCTCAGAGAAAACACTTGCTTCTGAGCCTTTACCAGAACTGGATCATAATCTTCCCCACCATTCCAAAATGAAAAAAGAAAGAAGAATGACAATGAAGCTTGGATTGAGTCATGCCTCCTCTTTAGGGCTTCATGTGACTACAGAGATGCAGAATTGCACAATGGATGACAAAACCAAATACTTCAAATCCTTGCTCACATGTGAACTATTCAAATGAACATTTTAGATGTAAGTGGAGGGGAAAAAAAATTTCACAAGAATTTGGATTTGATACCAACTAGGAACAGATAATTTCATCTCAAGAACTGAGCATACTCTTAGGAATGAGCAAGTTTCTCAAGGATCCATGTAATACCCATGGGTATTCTGCAGAGAAGGGTAACTAAAACAGACTATCACATTTTGTAACATGGGTCACAAAAGCATTAGCCTGTAGATAATTTGACACTCAGTGTCAGAATCTGAGTTATCTACTTTGCAAAATGTGCTTTGTTCCCACTCTCAGTTATTGTGCAATTGCACTTGCAAATGCATTGCTGTTTAGTTTTAATCTTTTAGCAGATAGCCCAATTGCCAACTGGGTGTGTGACAGGATCCTGTGAGTAGTAAGCATCAATCAAAATTGAGCTCTTGATGCATAAGATGGCAAAGACTAAATCAGCAGAGGCCACCCTTAGTGATGAAGTTTTTTAATTTGAGTAAGGCTGAAAGACCCAAACCCTATTTGCATATGGGAGAGTCCAATGTTTGGAGCCTGTACCTGTCAATTTCTTCAATCAATTTGCTCACCACAAATTTCACAAAGGTATGCCTGCACAACATCTCACACAGAATCAATATATCATAAAAGGCTGTAGATGAATACGTAAAACTAAGTTAAAATGTGTGCATAATTACTTGCATCTGGGGATTGCCTAAGTCTTTGCTGTGGAAGAATGTAGTTACTCTCTCATGACTGGAAATGTTCTGTATACAATTGTCCAATTGTCTTTGGGAATGGGCAGCTACTGATAAGTCAAATGCACAAAAGAGGTTGACATATCGGCAGGTACCACAAAATTGCTAAAACATCGGGATGGGTATGTGCCATCACTGATACTCTCCATGAGTGCATACATCACTTGCTTCAATTGCTGTCCACTTGACTGTGTTGATCATTGTCTTAGCTGCTAACTTCAGTATCAATAGGAAGAACAAATGCAAGTTTTTCAGAGATTTCTCTCCAAGAATGTACTGTCTTGAACATCTACAAACAACATATCCATGTAAACTTACTGGCATATTTTTTGCTTTCAAATGAACAGTCCAAATCCAGGACTGGATTTCACTTTTGGGAAGTTATACATGATGTACTTCAGTGTCCGGCCTGAAGAGCTCACAATGAAAATCACACAGTCTCTATGCACAGCTTCATTATACTATAGGCCTTCTCAGGCAGATAGGCAAAGGTTTCAGGGTTGATGGAAAACATACTGGACAGAGGTCATAGCAGTATGTTGCATTGGGGTGCCTGGCAGCCAATTTTTTTGGTTCAAAATACTAGAATGATGTGCCTTGTTGAACTGATCGTGATGCACACTGAACAAAGGGTCCCCACTGCAGAGCTGATGGATGAGCAATATAGAGCCTTGCCTTCATTTTGGTTTAGTGCTTCTCTATTTTACTTGCAAAGCATATGACCATTCCAAGGTTCATGCTCCATCTAGAAAGAACTTCCTCTGGATGTAGAATATCTGAGAGGTAGATTTTTCATAAATGCCTCTTTCATAAATCCCTTGGAAGCTAGGAAGGACAGTTCTTTTCTGACGAAGTATTTTCTTCTCATAGTTGAGGATAGAGTTCACACGTTAAAGGAATTCTGTGCAGAGATAACCCTTCTTTTCCTATCAATAAATTTGGGGACAAGTGGATTACAAGTTCTTGGCATATGGTAGGAGGCTTTGCTCTATCTCTCTAGGGTATTCTCTTTGAGAAATTAATTTGATTTCAATATTTGACCCTAATAACTGACTGATGTTTAATAGTCTATTTGGACAACCCATATGCAACATTATCTCCTGCTCACTCCAAGAGTTTCCTTATGTTCTTTTAAGGTCACTCCAATTTTTGAGGGGAATGTCTGCAAGTATGTTCGTGCAGTGGAAGTGCTCTCATATTGGACACTCTATGTATTTAAGGCCACTTTGGCTGGGCCTCATATCAATACTTTTCTTCAATTTTTGATTTATACACAAAAGTGGAGAATTATTCCTGGAAATATTACATTTTACACTAAAAAAGATGTTTTTCCAAGTTTTTCTCAATTGTGTTTTACAAACTTAGCAAGACCTTGCCACAAAAAATCATTGCCTCAAATAAGAGAAAGCCCTCTACTCAATCAAGAAAGCCAAATTCTGGCTGGCGAGGAGGGAAAGGGTGGGTGGAAATGTTAAAAACATGTACAAGCTACATACTTGACACTGAACTTCATAATACCATGTGATTGTCATATCAGAGTAGCCACACTAATGCCCTCCACATTACATTTTGGATGAAATACAACTTTCACTACATGTACATGTCAGTTTGAGTAATAGAAATGCTATTTGGGCCACCAAATTTTAAGAGGATCTGATGACACTGTATGCCCATGCATAATAAAATGACTCTTCTCCATTGGCCAGTTATAATGACTAGCTCTGTGTTACACTTAAATTGTTTCTCAGTTTTATATTGTTCCAATTTCATGTTTTTAATGAGAATTCAGAAATAATTAGTACCCTTTTTGAATGTCATAAACATAGCTACAATCCAAAATAGAAGGTATGTTGGGAGGTGCTCTAAGAGGTGGCTTGTCACCAAACTCTCATCACTTGTTTAATATGGCCCAGTCTCAATATTAGTGTGTAGAGTGAGCAAAGTTTTGAAGGAAACAAAAACAAAACCAACAAAAGAGGGACCCCTCTCTCGAGGAGTCTGCATTGTGCAATCAGCTTACTTCTATTCATGTGAATGAATTGCCCATTCATTATTCCCATACAGATAGACCTTGAGGTGCACCCAACATGTACCTACTGTGAATACTAAAATTACAAATTCAATCGTCAAAGACACCAAGATCAGCTCTGAGCATAACTCTTCAAAATTTCTCCAACTTTCTTTTCAGATTTCAAGAATCTTTTGGCCCACAAATTGGGTATCCCCCTACCAATGAGTAGAGTATATTACTGGTGCTCCAGCTTTTAGGGTCACTGGTGCTCCATCTTTTTTAGGGTGCCAGGGTTTTGGAGGGTTTAAAGGCCATTGTAAGTGGGCGGATGACGATCAATCTGGCGTGCTTTGTTTTTTGAAAAATCTTGACCTGATTACAGTGATATCTTCTCAATCAAATCGAAAGATTGTACACAATCTAGGCAGGAAGCAATACCTCATCATGCTTTTTATGTGAGCAAAGTAGATGATCAAAAGGAATTTTCCCGGCAATCCTTGGAAATCAGACAGAGAAACTATAGTGGGAGTTCTTTTTGGATCATTCACAATGGTGGGATCACAGATGAGAGATGGTGACTGAATGTCAAACCTGTCAGAGTTTACTTGTCAATGGAGCCATAGCTCTTGTTGGTGTCAATCTTGTTGGTCACTCTTGGTTGATATCTTGCCCTGGTCTAGACTTGGTAGAAATTCTTTTAAGGTCCTTTGCACTGGTAGGATAGTAGTATGCTGGAAAATGTAAGTATATGCAATATGTTCTAATGTAATCTTGCTGATGGAGAATGTCAGTGCGGCTTTCTCTATTCTTTTGATGACATTTATGCCTGGATGGGATGTCAAGAATACACGGCTGATCAACATGATCTGGATTTCTGGTTGTAGGGCAAATGAAAAGTACCCAGATTTCAAACATAAGAAGACACATGAGGCACTCTGGCTTGAGGACTAACAAAACCTGCCATGGGTGGCAGCAGAGGTGGCCACAAGGCATTCGTGCAATCAAGCATGTTTGCATGGAATACAAAACTCAAGAAGTATGTGAAGGGTGGGCAACCCGAGAAGGCAATGCAGTTTTTCCAACAACTACAACAAGAAGGAATGAATCCTGGTAAATTCAATTTTAATCACATGATTAAAGCATGTGCTGGTTTACGAGCACTTGAAGATAATAGACTTATTCATGAATGGATCATTAAAAAATATTTGTGAGTCTGATTGTCATTGTGTGCAATAGCTTGATGGACATGTATGCAAAATGTGGGAGCATTGAGGAGGCTTGGAGAATTTTCAACAAGATGCCATCCTGATATGTGGTCTCTCAGACCAGAATGATATTGGGCATGTGAAATGCAGGCAAAGATGGAAGGCACTAAAGCTATTTCAACAAATGCAACAAGGTGTGCAGCCAAACTCTGTTACTTTTGTGGGGTGTTGAAGGCAAGTTTGTTCATGAGCAGATCATTGAAAGTGGATGGAATTCAAATGTGCTTGCAGGGAGTAGCTTGATTGACATGTATGTAAAATGTGCAAGCATGGAGGATGCTCAGAGAGTGTTCAAAAAGATGCCATCTTGAGATGTGGTGACTTGGACCACCATGATATTGGGATATATGAAATGTGGGCACAGGTAGAAGGCACTGGAACTACTTCAACAAACGCAATATGAGTCCATGTGTGACCAGACTTTGTTACTTTTGTGGGGGTGTTGAATGCATGTGCCAACACAGAGGCACTTGAAGAGGGCAGGTGTGTTCATGAGTGGATTGTTGAAAGTAGATGGGATTCTGATGTCTTTGTGGGCAATAAATTGGTTGACATGTATGCAAAATGTGGGAACATGGAGGATGTTTGGAGAGTTTTCAACAAAATGTCATCTCCAAATGTGATGAGATGGACCACCATGATATTGGGACATTTGAAAATTGGGAGTAAAACTTGCTGTTAATTCACAAGATTTTGTTGTGACCAAACTTGATTTAATGAAAAACATTTGTACTAGGTAGTGCAGGTGTAGGTAAGGCAAATCCAAAAATCATTTAGGTGTGGAAGGACCAATTTAAGTAAGAAAACATATTCCATGTTTTATGTATGAATGTCCATGAGATATCAATCATCAATTTTCAATAGATGAACTTGCATGTTCAATAAAAATCATCCACGAAATCACTTTTCAGAATTTGTTACATTCATGAAAGTTCATCAAAATTTCATTCATGAGATTTCATCCATAATTTCTGATAATGGAACATGGGATTTATGTAGGACCCTAATCCACCTGTGCAACAAGATTATCCTGACTGGACATATCACGTGTCCCTATGTCAGATGAATAACTAGGTCCCCCCCTCCCCAAATTGCAATGACATTATCCTGAAGTTAACATTTAACAATCAATTGCATGGAGCCTTTCAAACCAACATGACTAACACAAGAATCAACTAACATAAAACTAATATCCTTGTCATGAACTTTCATGAATGACAAAAATCTCAACAATATATAATGAATAATGTTTATATCATATTGAAATTTCACTAAATTTTATCCATGAAACCTAGAGAGTGCAACAATTTCACTCATTAGAATTTTTTGAAGATATTATATGATGTTCATTCATGGAATCTAGATGAATATTCATGGATGAAAAAATGCTCTAAATGATATCCCATGTATGGAATTTGTTTAATTTTGAAACAACATGAATTTTCATGCAAAAATCCAATGAATTTGGCTCACTAAGAGAAATTTCATGTAGTTCAATCGTTTGACATCCCACATGTAATTTATTGCATTTTTGACATAATTTATACACACAATTCATCTAGCCAACAAGGTTCACTTCATCCATTGAAATTAATAATAACATTATAAAAAACAAAAAAATAATGAAAATGAAAAATCTTAATCAAAAGGAAGAAATTAATGTTGGGCAATTCATGGTTCTAGGAAGAACATTTGGTTCCAATTCTTAAAATTTTCAAGAAACTAGTTTTGGGTTTTAGTTTAGTTTAGTTTATTTTTTTCCAAAAATGGGGCTTGAGTTTGATTTTGGTTTTTAATTTAAAGGCTTGTTCTAGTTTCTATTTTTTTTGAATTATCAATTAGGCTGATTTCAATTCCTAGTTCCATTACCTTTGGTTTTAGTTGTAGTTCCAAGATTCAAAACATCAAAATTCACAATGAAAAAATTTCAAAGTTGTGTTTAAAGATAAAAACAATTAGGTTTAGGGGGGCCTGTGTTGAAACTGGTGAGAAAAGAACAAATATTCTGCCGAGCCAATGAGACAATAAAACTTGGACCCAATAGGTGGGTTTTTCATTTGGAACAGTGAGGGCATTTGGATTATTTGATTTTCTACTGTCCCCAATGTCTTTCCCCAAGATATTTGTGTATAGGATCAAGACCTGAGTACAAGCCCTTTTCTTATGTAAAGCAGAGCAGGGAATCTTTCACTTTTTAGAAAAAGTGACAGGCTGGCTGGTACCTTCTGCTACTCAGAAGTTCCCAGTACAACCTGGCTGGTATATTTCATTGCAGAAGATCCCTGACAAGTCCTTTCTTGCTTGTGATCTTGCGCTCGGCGAGCCTCATCAAGCTTTTCTTACATTGAATCCCTTTGCCTTAGCTCCTATTTATCTGCACATCTCACAGCACACTTGGTTAGTCCCAAAGTTCGAACCGTTCAGGACAGACTCAAACTCTCTATTTAGACTCACTAAACCCTTGTTATCGAGGTTAAGTCTTAGTCTAACTTGGAACCAGCCCAGAGTCAATTCCCAGAGTCCATATGGGCTAAGGTCTGGAGTTGGGTATGGGTCGGCTCCAAGTTGGACTAAGACTGCACCATAACCCATACGGACCCCAAGGCTCAACCATCTCTTGACTCCTAAAGGAGTCAAACTTTGCAAAACCATTTAAGCCTATATCTCATATCACCTTAATTTCCCCACTATGGTGGTCTCGATATGAGGCCTGCATCTGCTTAAGTCATTTTTTAAACAAAAAGGCATGTCAATCCCCCTTGCTGAAAACATGTTTCTTACGGCAGGTAAGGGAGCTGAAAATACAAATGAACAATCCAAGCAGTGCTTTAGGAATAGCATGAGACTTTTATACAGTATGCCATGCCTAGTTCTACCCTTTTCACATTCTCACAGTTATTAACAACTTGAGAAAGTGAACCCTAATTGCAACTTGGCAACTTCGCAGTTTGACAAAGCGTGCTTGTCAAACTGTAAAAGTGAAATGTTTACACAACTTGACATGATGAAACCCTGACAAGCACATCAAATAAAGCACCCTTCAAAAGGGGAAAATGAAGACGAAGAGAGAAGACCCAAGGCGGAGCCACAAGAGCAAAACCCAAACAGGGTCACCAAGGGGCAAAGTACATTATGTTTCAGAGCCCCATTGTTTAGGTCACCAAGGGGACAAAAGGACAAATTATGTTCCAGAGCCGCCATGTTTACGTCACAATGGGGCAAAGCAACAAATTATGTTCCAGAGCACCCACGTGAAAACTTCATTAGTGACTCTGCAATTTAGCATTTTGTCATGTCGACTTGACAAGGTGAACACAACACCTTCCCAATGTGGATTGGGTGAACACCTATTAGGAACTTTTGGGGGGATTATGTTTGGCATGCGATGGAACCAGACAAGGGGCTCATCGCAATTGCTCTGCGCTTTACAGCAGGTTCAAACCAGTGTTGAGAGGGCAAATGTAACTACACATATAGCCATCATATACACACCGGATATATATAAATAATTTACATTTACCCTATACTTACAATATAAATTATTTCTTTCCACCTAGACGGGGAAGTGTAAAATAATTTCAATTACACTTACATGATCTTGTGTAAATGTTTTTGTAGGACAAGCATATACCCTTGATGGCTATACCTATTTATAATCCACAATAATTAGTTGTGAGTGCACCTCAGCATCTCAAAGCCCAATGGTTTTTTTTTAATGGGTCACTTTGATTGGACCAAGTCACAAACATTTTAATATTTCTAACACCCCTCAAATAGAACCTTTTCCTACCAATAAGCTAATGTAGAAGTGCTATCCTTTAGTCCAGTTTTATTCAATACAAGTTCACACTTTTAAGTAAAGGATATGGAACAAATTGTGATGCTTATTGGGTAATATCTTGGGTGCACATGATTGTTCGTTTTATTTTTCTTTTTCATATGCATATTGGGTATCATGTTGCTCCACTTCATTGCTTGAGTTGAATTGTCATTCTTAACTTTTTTTCATCACCATTTTTGGCTTAGGTTTTTACAAGGGCTTAATACTTAATGTGATTCATATTAATTAGTTTAATTAAATGTGGTGCATTTCAAAGTTTTTTATTTTTGATAATGGGCCACTTTGATTGGCCCATCATTAAAAACAATCTTAAACTTTGGGAATGATTTGTTTGTTAGCATTGATGTTGACTTGTTTTGCATATTTTAAAATTACATAGATTTAAACTTATTTATATGGTGAGTAAGTGTAAATAATTTACACTTACACTTATATGGTTGTACACAACTTGAAATGGATTTACACAATTTTATGCTTAAATTGAGTGTAAATAAATTTCAAATTTTTATTTATGCTTACATGGAAGGTATGTCTAAAACCTTATATTTCTCCAACACTAGTTCAAACTAGTGTTGGGGTGATTCTTTGAGGATTTTGAAACACTTTGAATTGATGATTTTTTAATTCTGATTTTACAAATATCTGGAACCAACTTGTTCTTTGATTCTAACTTTTTCCAATGCTCGGAATTGAGGGTTATTTGAAAAATCAAAGAATTGCCCAACAAGTGTTCAAATCAGAACTTTCCTTCCTATAATTTCAGTTGATTGATGAGTTTAGAACTGTGCTTCTACATGCACTACAAAACGCCCATCACATTGTATGCAGCAATGTTGAATGGTTCTTGGCTTTTAAAAGAACAACTAATTGTCCGAGGTTTAAAGTTTTGTGTAAAATGAAAGACCCTTT
>Ga0116227_10002347_pt1 | contig 43173 bp, 27 predicted proteins | sample S1TSphgellanicum_FD_89693 | JGI IMG/M metagenome (GOLD analysis project Ga0116227, IMG submission 89693) | Host-associated microbial communities from peat moss isolated from Minnesota, USA - S1T2_Fb - Sphagnum magellanicum MG | ecosystem: Host-associated > Plants > Peat moss > Unclassified... | reverse complement strand
GTTAGATTAGGAAGTTATATGTAGATGTTATGATGAATGGAACAAAAGGGGTTCAACCATCAAGCGTGACATTGAATGAACATCAACATAATGCCCCTTCACATTCCATCATGGTGAGTTACGATTCTCCCACAATGTCTTTGTATCTTCCAATTGGACACAACGCATTAAATTCTTAATGAACTTCATTGCATTACATTGAACCACCTTACTTGTTAAACTACAACTACATAGTAGTTCCACTTCCAAGCGAGTTTGTGAGTGCATATTTTCATGTTGAGGGTGTGCAAAAATGCCTCACAATATTCTAAGCTAGTAATGGCTAAAGATGTAGTGTGCACCTTTGCATCTTCTCAATCAGTAATGAGTAATAGGGAAGCAACAAAAGTTTTGGGTGTGGACAAGAAAACATCAAGAAGGCATTTGAAAGACGACACTTGCTAGATAGATCAAGCTCTGTTTTCTAGATAGACTACAAAAGGGCTAAGCATTCAGATTCTTTGTCTGAGGCAAGAGCTGGCCTGAACATTTTTGACAACTTGTGATTGATTGGTGGACTATTGAAACCACTATTTTTCCAAACTACAAGGACATTATCAGGTTGAGGGCCTTAATGAAGTAGTTTGAATAGCACCTAGTGCACATGGACCTTTAAGTATCTCAAGTAATTTCTTTTTTTACATTGGTTGTGTCATGTTGTAGCTGCTACTTTCATGAAGTTGGAGTTATTTTTGCAGAACTAGTTGTTTATAGATTCTAAATAATAGAGCTTTGATCTTGGCTCCTTTAGGCTTTCACTTGATTGTTGATCAAAGTTGGTTTAGTTGCAATCAATTTAGGCTTAATCTACTTTCATAAGTTCAAGATAAATTATGCAAATTCTTACAAGTCCTTAAAGATCAGGTAATGTTTTGCAAGGTTCGCACATTATTTTCCTAAGTTTAGACTTATGGATGCAGTTATTTATTTAAAGATGTGTAGTAGAAAGTGTTTCATGAGAAGGTGATGTAACTATTTTCATAAGCTTAGATTGCTTGATCAAATTGCTTTGTAATTTCTAAGGAGCAAAGTGCTTTGAAAAGGTGATGAGACTACTTGAATAACCTCACATTGTGTGATATAGTTGCTTTCTAATTTCTAAGGAGCAAATAGTGTTTTGAGAAAGTGATAAGACTATTTGGAGAAGCTTAGACTGCTTGATATCACTACTTGTTAGTTTCTAAGAAGAGGTAGTGTTTTGATAAGGTGATGAAACTACCTTAATGAGCTCAAAGTCCTTGTTGTGGCTCCTACTTGGTGAATTTTAAGGAGATAGTGCTTTGGGCAAATGATACAACTATTTTTTGAACATCAAACTACTAATGTGGCTACTTGGTAATCTCTAAGGTGTAGGTGGTGCTTTGAGAAGTAACATGAGCTCGAATTCCTTAGCTTGGTAGTTTCTAGCATGTAGAATGTAGTGCTTCAAAAAAAGGTGATGATGCTACCAACTTAACTTTGTAAGGTTAATTAAACTACTTATATGGTTTCTTGGTAACTTCAAAACATAAGTGATTGCAATTATGTTGTAAACCTTGTTGAGTAGTTCAAAGTGTACCTATATTTACATGTTAGAAATTGTTTTCATATGCTTGACTAATTGAATGTTGCATTTGCTTAGAAAAGACCAAATTTTTTGCAAGTTTTTCTAAAGGACATGATAAGTTGGTAATGTACTACTAGAAAATGTTACAAATAAAGGTATTTTAACAATTTGACTAATCAAAATGGATGCCTTCAAAAGTGCCAAACAACATTTAACCTTTCAACTTCTCTTTTGTTTGTTCATTAATATTGCTAAGCAATTTGGGCAACTCAGAGTGTGATGATTGTCACCCAAAATTATACTGTACAATCATTAGTTCATTTGAACTTTCTTATTTTTCAATGTTAAATAGTTTGGGTAACTAGCTCAAAGTTATGTGTCTTAGAGTTTGCTGGGAAATCCTACTTTCATGACAAATGATTGTCACCCAAGATTATTCATACAAAATTGGTAACCAAAGTCTTAGGTCCTAAAGAATGTTTGGATGGGGTTAGGAATTATTTTGTGTGGTATTTACCTACTATTTGTGTTTTTGTGTTTGGCAGTTGGAGTTCTTCACATCATTCAAACAAAAACATCCAGATATTCTTATCATGTTAATGAAATTCCAAACCTTGAAACCATGGTTTGTGACAAGGTTGAAAGAAATGGAATACATGCACCTGTTAATACCATACAAAACTCAATGAACTCAAATGTGGGCTGAACATTTTGCAAGCAGGGAAACATGTCCATGGTAGTCATTGTGTTTGTTCATGTGAAGGCATACGCAAACCAGAAATGAATAATGCAATTGGTGAGTTTTCTTATTATGCACATACATGAACATATAGTATGTTGACCTCATTATGGAGTTCGTCATATAAAACTTTCCTTCAAATCACCATTTCATGTTTGTTTTTTGCCAAAGTTTTCAATTTTTCTAGTTGCTCCCCCGATTTCATTTGATTCTCTTTCATCAATTCACTAGCCTCAATATCAAATTTGACATCCATTGACATAGTTAATATTTTAGTCCCATCCATGCTACCTAGAACATGAGGTTCCTACTTGAACAATAATCAACAATCAATTTTCAAGAATCAAATTGATGGGAGGATAAATTTGAATACATTATGTGAGTTCAATTATGTACATTACTTCCTAGGAATGATGATTAAAGACAAGTTAAAAGAAGAAAATATCTTAGAATTGATTAGATGTGGAATTTGCTCAAGCGAAATATATGGACCTAAGGCATATTGTGCTTTTCTTTGAATTTGAGAAGTGATGCTTGAACTTCTTTCATATTATTTTGCACCTTTAGAAATTAGCCATTCAATCATCCATACTATATTGCAAACCCACCAACCTTTCCTGTAACTTCTATTTCTTTTCCTCCAATTGTTTTGAGCATGATTTTATTTTATTTGCAAATTTGATCAAATTCTAATAAAATCAAATTCCCCAAGCTTTAAGGTGTCTAGTTCCAATGCTGGAGTAATGAGTTGAAGATATGTACCTAAACTTGATGGCTATTTAGAGCCATCATTACAATCTGACTTTTCACTAGGGGGTTTTGGCAAGGAACTTAAGCTTACATGTCACGCTTTTTCTCAAGTAGTGGTAGTTGTTGCTTTTGCCTAATTGACATCATTGCCTTTATTTTATGCTATCCACCCCTTCACCATCCACAAGTATGATTCATTATCCATAATATGGCCAATGCCCTAAATCTTCTAGTAAAGGTTTTCCAAATGCTTTCTTTGCTCCTCTATCAACAAAAGATTTGTGATTTTGAACTTATGAACATTACCAAATATTTGGGCAACATCAATAGTTGTTACATACTTATTAGTGATCTCCCCTTTGGGATCCAATCCTTTAGTTGGCAACTTCCTCACTTCTTCAAAGAACTTGGCATCTTGAAATTTATAATCAACCCATGGCCATTTGGGATATTCATTTTCAATATCCCTAACTTTCCTTCTCTTCTTTAATCCCCATATTTTGCACATTTGCAAATTTTATTCACATGAAACATGACTAGTTAGTGCTAGATGATTCCTTATAAATCAGACATCAAAGTCATTATTAAGAATTGATTCTAAAGGAAGAGGGGGTTTAAAAAGTAGTTACTATTGTTGAAGCACTTGGCCCTACTTTTTCAACCACCCTTTGCTTTGATGCAATAGTGAAAAAATAGTCATTCCTTAAGCAACACACACTTCTACACTTAAGAACCCCTTGCTAGATAAATTGATTGTTAAGGAAAGTAATCACTCCTTAAGCAACACATAATGCTACACTTAAGCAACCCTTCCTCTGATGGATTGCCAAGGAAAACAATCCTTCCTTAAACGGTGCACCTCAGCAACCCCTACTTTCTTAGAATGGTAAGAAATTTAGAGGCTCATTTGACCATTGCAACACAAATGCACACAACAATTAATCAATCTTTTGGTAAAGATGTTCAATCAAGCCATAACTTGTCATATTAAGCAACATCTATAAGATGCCATGAACCAAAAATATTTCATGTTTATCTAATAAGCACTATGCACCACTTCAATAAACCATTTGATTTTAAAAATACTTTCTAAAGGAAATGAAATTACATTTTCATAGGAGATTGAATCAAAGGTACTTGAGTTGTGTGATAGGGTTCCAAAATCCATCATAGACTACTATTTCAAAAAACTTGACAATGGTCCATATGCATCACACCATGCATCAACAAAAAGGAAAACATCAAGTATATATAATTAAATTTGATTGTAATAAGAGTACCTAGCTCTATGACCTAATTGGCTTGATGGTCTCTTGATGATCCTCTTGGTTTTCTAAGAGCAAATTTGGACTATAAGGAGTATACACAAACATTAGGATCTGCCATCATTTTTCTTTGGCAACCTTCAAAAGCAGATTGCGAACCAACATTTAAACCTAAACTTTTATCAAAATTTGGTAAATAGCTCCTATTCATAGTACTATTCACAGAACTAGAGGCATTACCTAATTGTGGTTTCTTGTGATGTGTTTTCTAAACTTTCAATTGTTTGGATGTGGGAACTTGGTTTGGAGTTCTAACTAAGTTCATCAATTGTTCAACCACAATAGCATGATAACAAGAATTCCTTTCTAAATATGTAGAAGGCCTAGGCAGCCTAGGCACATTATTTACTTTAGGGTTGTGATCAACTTTTGAAGGTTCAAATTTGTCTCTTTCTAGACTTTCTGGGGGAGTGAAGAACTCCTCATGCTTATTCTTTATACTTGTGCCTCCTCCCCATGCTAACTCCTCATCACCACTTCAGCACCTACACAATGTCTCCCACACGGCATCGCTAATGCGTTTATAATCATGTCCACATTTTTGCACTATTTCAATTGACATACATCAAAAGTTAAATGCATAGAACATTGTGAATTAGGTCATGACCATGTGCAATTGCTTGCACTTTGAATGGTCATGTATAGAAGCATAATAAATTAATCCTACCAAAGTATGAAAAATTAAGCTCCTAAACATGAGTTTCTAGAATTATGTTGTGCATATTTGTCAATCTTTTGTACATGTTCAAAGTTATTCTTAGATCATTTAAACTTACTTTGTTTTCAAACACTTGAAAAGTTGGGTTGCCACCACAGACCTTGAAAACTTTAGGGTAATAAAAACTCGAACTAATATTATACAATTTTGCTTTACAATCTACAACTTTAGGTCTCTACAACTATGCTCTACACTACAATTTGCAACTTTGTACTAAGTTGCGCCTTTATAATCTATAACTTCAAAACTAAGTAATAAGTTGCACCTCTATAATATGCAACTCTACGACTTTGTAACTAGCTGCACCTCTACAATCTATAACTTTGCTTTACTTTTAAGAAAACCAACAAGTTATAATCATGGACTATATCACATTAATCACTACAAGCTCCAATTTGGAACAATTTTCAAAATCTCGATTTTGATGGACATGTAGTTCAAGCTTGAACTTCACAAGTTTTAAACAACAATGAAATGATTAGCAAAATTTACATTTGAAGCTTTGACAAGCCAACTTGGATTCCCATTGTTTGGAGTATAATGTCTAGAGGTTCAATGTTGAGTAAATGTTTGGGGTTTAGTGAAAGTCGCGAAAGGTAAGTGTTTAAGGTTTAGTGAAAGTCATTGTGATTAATAGGAGAAGACGACTTTCACAAGTGATGTTAATTGTGCGCTTGCATTGGTGTGAATAAGAAACTTTGTCAAACAATTTGAATTTATTTTTGTGATTATTAACAAACTAAATAAGATTTTATCAACATATGTCCATTGCACTATTGCCCTTAATATTCCACCCATTGTCTATCACATGGTTTAATAAAAAAAAATCACAACAAGCATCCCTTCCCAAGCAAAACAACCTTAGACTTGTTGGTTCATTTGTGTGTGTCCTCAGCCTTAAGGTTGATATAAAACTAGAAAAATTAAGTGGAATGATGCATGCCTATTAGTGGAAATTTTGGGTCTATTTGTAACACAAGTGGATTCTGACATTTGCCTGATGGAATGTACTATTAGGTCCCTATAGTCACCAATGTTGTCAAAGGATTATCATTGGCATGGGTCACTCAATTTGGTGGTGATATCAAAATAGGTACATTTTGACATGATTATTATAGGGAACAAATGTATGTTTGTTTTAAGCTAAGAATAATAAGGCATTATTTAAGTTTATCATTATTGTGCATGCTTTAATCCTAACAACATGAATTGTGTGAACATGATTAAACCAATATCTTTCTTATTCTTATCATGTGTGCTACATATGTGGAACTTATGTCATATGACAAAGTTTTTCAAGCTTCCAACATAATTTTTTGTCAATGGAGATGCATTAGTGTGGATTTTTTGGTGATATTTGTTTTCATATTTCTTGTTTAAATGAACAATGATTGCTTAGTTGCAATGCATGCATATTGACTTGATTTTGAACATTTTGAAACTTCATTGGCATGTGGCAGATGTTGAAGACTTAAAATCTTTGACAAATGTATGAATAAAGCATTGAAGTGGGTAGTAGAATCGAACTATTTTAATAGAAGGGCAAATGAGCTAGAGAGCTTGCATTTGAGTCCTTTTGCCTCCTACTTTGCCTCACCCAGTGTGAATACTCAAGTTGGTGGGGTTGCACAATGCACAAGTCATGTCTCCCAACATTAAAATTGAAGACTCTAACTTTGGAGCCACCTAGTGTGGAACACAAGCGGTAACACCAACCACCATGGAGGTGGTCTGTATGCCAAACAAAACACCCATTTCCAAACTTGTGTAAAGAAATGCAGGTTGAAGCCAACACAAGTTGTAACTTGATCCACCTAATGTTTTGTTTGCTAATGAATTGCCAACAAATGGCCATAATTTGATAATGAGGCAATTGACAAAAGAGTAGATAACATGTGATGGGCTTGAAGGTACAAGAAACATCTCCCAAGAACACAGAGGTGTTGTTTCAAAATTTGGAAGAGGAAAAAATGGGTATAAAGGAAAATCTACATCTAGTTTGCTAGTGCCAAAACAAGAAAACTTGTTTCAGCTAAGATCATCTAAGAAGAGGAAAGCTCCATCTGGCACAACAATTATGGAGAAGAAAGATTCTAACAACACTCTTTCAAAACCAAACACTCTAGTGTTAGACTTTGGAACCCCTAATGTACCTTCACCCAAAAAACAACGGTCCCATAATAGTGTGGAAGGTGATGACAATGATTAGGATGCCATGTTTGTGGAGGATGAAGGAGAAAAGGAAGACCATGAGCATGAAGAGGAGGACAAAGAGGATGAGCAGGAGGAAGAGGGTGAAGAGGATGATAATGGGATTGAGGATAGTGAACAATTTGGATTAGAGGACAATGTTGTTTAATCACCTCTTCCAAAAGTAAATTGGCCTTGAAAAAACACCAAGGTTGTGAAAAAGAAGGGTAAGACTATGGAAAAAATTAAGCCTACTCACTTGAAAACCTCTACATGTAGTGGTGGTGCAACATTTCTTCCATCCAACACACATGGGAAAAGTAGAAGCAGCAAAAACATTGATCAAGTCATGAAGATGCTAGAGACAACAAAAAATAAATTGATGTCAAAAACAAGTAGCAAAGATGCAAAGGCAAAAAACAATCACACGCTAGGAAAAAAACTGAGGTTTTCAACTATGGTTTCAACTACATGCAACTACATCTTGAAGTTGAAAATGTCATTTCCAATTGTAAAATGTTTTTTTCAACTCAAAGTGACATTTTCAACTGCCTACCAAAATAGTTGATAATGTTGAGTTGAACCCACAACACAATCGAAGCCTACCTACACATGTCAATTTTTCAACCAACATTGAGGTGACAAGATTTTAGTTGAAAGCAATGGACTATTTTAGTTAATGGAATATTTTCAACTTTTGGATGAAGCTCATCCACTTTCATCTAGATCTCAAAGTTGAACTTTCAATTATTTTCCAACTTCAAAAATTGTCATATGGGGTAACTTCCCATTGGATGAACTTCATTCACTAATAAACCATGACATCATCAAAAAATGAGTTGAAATTTCAACTACATTCTAACTAGGTCACTAAATTATAATTTCAACTATGTTACAACTAGACCAATCAAAGAATTTAACCAATAGTTTGTTGTCATGTGGCCCTACTCAGAGTTATGTCTAGGCAAATAATCTAAATAATAGTTTGTTGGCATGTGTCCTTACCTAAAATTATGTGTAGGCTTAGGTCTAGGTATGTAGGTCCACCTAGAAATAAGTAGATAGGTATCTACCTATTAACCTACCATTTATATAAACCTTCCTAACCTAAACCTAGGTAGGTTGCGTAGGTAGGCCTAGGTAAATAAGTAAACCATATTGTTACTAAGGCTCAGGGTAGATAAATAGGCTTCAAATAATCCTTTTCTTCATCACATATGCACCTTTCATAAACCTTTTTTATCCCATGTTGTTTATCATAGGTTCCAAGTTTGTAAATTATATAATGAAGTTGGTGCACCAAGTGTTTTCAAAAGGTGAAGTTGGCACCTAGGACAAACTAATAAAAAAGGTTTGACCTTAAAGGTTTAGGGTTTAGGTTTTTCATCAGATATGCACCTTTCATAGTCCTCATCAATGCAAAATGCATAGAAGCAGGAGAGGTCCTTAATGGTTAACTTTGGTGGGTCCCTCCTAGAGCAAGATGCCACAGAATGGATTTGGCGTGTTCCTGTCAAAGTCTCTACTCCCCATTGATTTGCATGTCTATGTCACTCTCTTTGATGTGCCAAAAGACTCGTTTCAAAGGGCAACTTGAGACAATTAGATATGAAAAAGCGGCACAAGTAGTTTTGGTTGCTTGAAGAAAATGAACATCTTCTACATTTCGCATTAGATGCACATGTGAATTTAATTGCTCTAATCACAACACTTGCTTCACCATAGCACCTGCCCCATCATGTTTTCCCTTCCCATGACTTGTCCCAAAAAAAGACCACGACATCCCACAATCCTTTATAATTTTTGGGTATTGGGAAACAAAATAAAAGGGCCAAGTAGATTTGAACTGCCTGACACATCCATCAGACCACACATAGTGTTGTGTTGGCATAAAGCCATTGTTTGTCATATGCTGCCAATGCAAGAATAGGCAATGTTGCACAAAGAATGTGTATGCTTGCCATCATCGAAAATGTAGAAGTGGATTTCTTTCAATAGTCGTGTCTTTGCAATGTCAGGATTTCTTGTTAGATTCAGATGGTAGGTTATGTGGACCAAAATTGTGATGTTCAATGAGTGCCAATGTGCCTCTTGCACCTCATTTTGGTCTATAAATGTGTAGTTCTTAGTGAAATCAATAATAGACAACACTACATCATTAGGTAATGAACATAAAGACTCTTTGAACTAATTGTCTTGCCATTGTGCTACATAATTATGTGTAATGAAGTCCCCAAGCATTTTTTTGGAGAACCTCAAGAATATCTTAAAAATGTTATGGACAAAGGTGACTTTGTTCATTTTTGGTCCTTCCTAGCTCTAGATATGCATGTTTTAACCTTCTTGTATCACTTGCAATTGAAGTTGAAATCCTCATCTTCATTGTCATGGTCTGGGTTGTCTTTCTCAAGGCACAAAGGTAGCAAATTTGACCCACACAAATCACAAGTCCCCATCAAACATTAATTCATGCTTGTGCCACTCCTAAAACTCACCCTTTGAACATACACAAGATTGTCAAATGGCTATCACCCCTTTGTACACAACAAATGTAGCTCCACAATGTTTTGGTGCCCATTCAGTAGCAGGTTGCCTATAAACAACTTGATAAGTACATTCACAGTCCAAATGGACAACTAATGTTACTACCTTCATATTATTCAAACTTTGCCACATCTTTTCCATTTGAGAGTGATAAATATAGCAACATGTGTTCCTCTCCTTCAGGCATTTGACAAATAGGGTTTCAACCTCTCTAACATACATTGCAAAATTTCCACATTTGGATTTGTAGCCCTAAAATATAAAAAGAAAGAGATTTATACTCAACAACAGTACACATCAAAATAAATCACAAGAATGGCTATATATATATATATATATATATATATTAATGATAACCTAGAAATAAAAATGCCATCTGAAACAATTGATTGCCAATTGATAATTCTTTATGTACATCCATATTGTACATTCTACAACTTGTGAATTTGTAGCACCAAAAACACATATTGCAAAACACATGGCAATAAACATGGTTTACAAAATTAACAAGTATTGTGCACAAGCATTAAATGGATTCAGTAAGGCAAGAAGGTCTTAAATACTACTATTCCTTCCACTATGGTATTTAGAGGATTAGTCCCAAGTATGAAATGTTGAAAAATATTTGCACATGTTAATAGAATACATTCACAGAATTTGTAGCTGGAGCTGAATATTACAAACCTTTCAAGGTATTTCAAATCATAGCTTTTCAATTATGAAATACATAAATACATATACTTATAAAGTACATAATCTACTTGGTGTATATTTTATGAAATACAAAAGTATGTATAGTATTCACTGGGCATTTTGGTATACCACAAAGTATTGGAAATACCCATTGAATATTTATAACTACTTCTTTCAAGAACTTGGTATTTCTCATAACTTCATAAGATTGCCAACAAAACTTCCTAGGACTTTCCTTTTCTAAATTTTTAGATGGTATTTCTTACAACTTTCTAACCTTTGTTATAGAAAGCTATAAGAAATACCATCCATCACTACCATTTTTGGTAGATTTCACATTATCTACTTGAAGCTTGTAGACCAAAATAAATCAATGGATCCAATGTACATAGTTTTCCTACTTGAACTAGACCAACTAGATAATGAAATGATTTGTGATGAGCATTACAATTACCTACTCAAGGCTTGCAAACCACAACAAATAATCAAATGAAATAAAAGTAGAAAAGGTACAAAATTTGGTTAAGCATTCTAGCATACATACTTGGGTTTCTAGTAAATAATGTTTTGCATGTTGTTTATACACTTTTCTTGAAACCTGCAAGCTGCACGCCTCCTTTCGATTTGGTGAAACTCTAGATTGGCCCACCCACCGCCTCAACAATGTTCTTGTGGTAGAAGAGAGCACATCAAATCATTATGCTTTGTCTTTGTTGCCCACTTTAGATTGATGGATGTATTAATTAAGACCCATCTACCTACTACAACAACAATGTTATGGCAATGTAATCCAAGGATGCATGTCATCCTTGTGACTAAAATGTTAGTAACATGTGTTGAGAGAAACATACTTAATGTTGCATGTTTTGCAACCAATTGGTTTTTGCTTTTACTTTCATGTATAGAGTGCAACCCAACTTTCACATTTCCCATAATCTTAGATATTGCCACAACATCCTTTTGGTTCATCCAATGATTCGGCCTAACTGTAGACAATAGCTTGTGATCCAACACTCGAGTTCGCATTTCTTTTTGTTGGTTCACATCTCTAGCCTCTAACAATAGATTAAAGTAGATTGAACAACAATTGTGCTACATTTTTGCAATGTTTGTTCTCCTTGATGTGCTCCAAGAGGTGCGTTCATGCATGATTCTAATGCAAGTTTCAAGCTAGTTCAATAAATCCTCTTCCTTTCAATAACTGTTTTTTAGGCTCTTGCCTACATTACAAACCTGCTGCTGCTGAAGCCCTTTGCCTTTGGCTAGGTTTAACACCTCTTTGCTTTTCACTATTTCTTTTGTTTACCATGGACCTATACCTACATTTCAGAACCCTATGTCAATCAATGGTAAACTCAAACAAGTTGACATGTATGTTGACATACATTAATGTTTCTTTAAGAAAAAGTACAGCAACAAGTACACTACATTGTCTTTCTTCTACATTGAGCTTACAGAAAGAACAAAATATGTATAATGGATAATCTTAGGTAAGTTCCATGAGACATACCAAGGATCAACATACTTTAATCACCGGGGAAACACTTAAATCCTCCCCACTAGTATTACACTTCTTCAAATCACTTTACAGTTGAGACCAGAAAAGAAGAGTTACATCATATTGACAAAGAAACGACACATTAACCTTAAACTTGATTTTTTTGCATTCTTTCATAAACTCATCAACCCCATTAGTATGATCTACTATAATCCAAGTCAAATAAGTATGATAACTTATTGACAAATAAGTCTTTTATGATTTGAGTAGTCTAAAAGATTTGTCAAACCAATAAGTCAGTGCCTTAAAAGTTAGCAGATGGTGGACATAATAGATGCAAACAAAGATATTGTCTCCTGACTTGACTACTTGTTTTCAATGGTCATAATGGCTAAACTTTCTAAAGGTTGTAAGTCACAGAACTTGATTTTCTAGCACAACACCCAACATTTGAGACCTATGTCACTCTTAGACAAATCCACCCAATTACTACCATTACTTGGTTAACTTCAAACATGATGGTTAAGACTTAAGACCTAACATGCACCTATTTGGTTTCAATGAACAACCCATTAACCCCATCACTGCAATTTGCTTCTAGAATGAACATACAAGAAATTCAACAAAGTCTGCACTACAATTCTAGGTAACCATAAAGCTTATCAAAGAAAGTTCACCATACCTCAATGCCCCATGAAACATCCTCCCCAATTGTACTCCACATGTTGTTCAATTCATTTTGAAATAATTTTTATGTACATTTGAAACCGATTAAAATAAGTTGCAAAAATTCACACAAAAAAGGCAGTAAAAACCCATCATCATGAATTGTCTCCAATTTTTTATCAACTTGCCATCAACCACATGAATTTTTTTTTGATGTTTTCTTTGGCACCCATATTCTCTTGCATTTATTTCAATCCCATGTAGTTTTAACAGTCCTACTAGACAGTTCAACTATGAAACCACTAGAAGTCTAAACTTTGCCTTTAATCATAGTTCCAGCTTCCTCTTTACTGTAACTCGCTTTGGAACACCATAGAACAGACTTGATGTTTCTAGGGGGGGACAAAACAATTTCAAAATCCATCAAACCACACTATGGTCTTTTACATGGTAATGTCCCAAACAAATAACTAAACACATGCCATTAATTTGACTAGATTTTTTCCCATGAACTATTGATTCTAGTCTTGGCACACACCATTAATTGTAAATAACATGGTCCCAAAGATTTCTTGAATACTTTGGTTTAGAACCCAAAACTTGCATCTTCCAACATACAACGTAGTCTGCAATTTATAAGCCCATTCATATTGTGCATCAGTTAGTTTTTTTTAAAGGATATGTTGATTTTAATCATGTAGTAGAAAAATTCCAGATCAATTTGAACCAACTTACAACTTATGTCTTTTATTCTACCTTAACTAGATATGATAAAACTTATTAACTGGTGTTAACTTTGCCTGAATTTGGGGGGAAACAAGACAATTTCAAAACCCATTGGACCACACTTTGGTCTTCTTCATGGCAATGTCCCAAACAAGTCACTAAACACATGCTAACTAATCTGACCAAAATTTCTCCCATGAACTATTGGGAGAATAATTCAATTTATTCAATTTCCATGCATAGCAAATGATTTTGGTTTTGGTACACACCTTCAACTATAGATGACATGATCTAAGAGATTTCTTGAAAACTTTGGTCCGGAACCCAAAACCTGCATCTTGTCCAACATACAACATAGTCTACAATTTACAAGCATATTCATATTGTGCATCAATTAGTTTAATTAAAGAACATACTATTTTTTTCTACTTTGCTTACATCATTGCAAGCATATCCATTGATGCATGTTTAAACCTTAAACTCATAACAAGATGGGCACGTATATTCTTCCAAAGATGTTGAATTCTATTCATCAAACTAAAGCTCTTGTCCCAAATCCTGCAAGAATAAAAGCCAAGCCAAATCTTACTTATTTAATTTGGAAAAATATTGCAAACTATCACATAGACAACATGGACAACTATTTGAAAACAAATATGTACCAAAATCCATCATGTTTCAAAACTTTCCACAATTTTTCATAGGAATACAATGAACTACCAGAAAGAAAGATGTCTCTATGTTGTCATGGTTGGATTCAATCCACCAACCCCTTCTGTGCAAATATGTTAACATAATTTGCTCTACTTTGTGCAAACAAATTGTCTAATCTTTGAATTGGGCATGGTAATTTTCTTCAATGCATAAAATTGTGTTTACTCACCATGGATGTTCATGCAGTGGAATCCTAAACAATAACACATCTCCTATGTATGGATGATCAATGCAGTAATCTAGTAAGGGTTCTATTTCACATATCACGATATATAATAGGATTAATGTAAGGACAATTGGAACTTGGGATAGAACTTTTATCTAGTCATAGCCTCCTGAACAATGATGACATAGTCTCCCCATTATCACCATTAACCCCTAACAAATGCATGTTTGACAGATGACATTTCTAGGTTATGTGACACATTAGTAGAAAACCCCCCCTTTTGCAACTATGTTTTCAACTATTGTTCAACTATAAACCAAGTGGAAAACTACACATATAGTTGCAAATTTTTTTTACAACTGGGAAATATTTTTTGCAACTGCTAATTAGTAATGTCGAAAAGTATAAGTCGAGAGTGAAATTACAGTCGAAAGTGTATCCCATGTGTCAACACCACAACAATAGCCACTATGTGCCACTACTTACCAATTTAGTTGAAAATTGTTCTACTAATATAATTGAAGGATGTTGTCAACTGCATTCGACTAATGGATGAACTTCATCTGCTAACTAAGCATGACATTAACCAAAAACATAATTACATTTCAACTAGGTTGCAACTATGTTAGTTGAACATTTCAACTATGTTACAATTATGTAAATTGAACATTTGCCCAATGGTTTGGTGACACGTGGCACATTCATAAAATGTGGGCTCAACACATAGTTAAATGACATGTGGCATGTTCACAAATTTTGGGGTCAACAAATAGTTAAATGACACATGGCACATTCACATCAAAAGTTTAGGCCACATGGTGCTTAAGAATATGTTAGCTCTAAACCTAGGCACCTAAGTTAAACCTATACATAGGCCATTTAATCTAGGCTTAAATTAAGGCTAGATCTAGGCACCTATGTTAGGCCTAGACCTAAACCATATGGCAATTAATAAAAGTCTTATTTCATTTGGTTTAGCCTTTAAGGTTGAACCTTTTTTATTGGCTCATCCCAAATGGCTATTAAATTTTCATGTTTATTGTGTTCTTCAATAATCTTAGTGCATTCCTTTATATAGTTTAGATTCATGGAATGGAAACCAAATAATATGGGATAAAAGTTTTAGTTGTAACCTCGGGAAAACACACTTATCATCGAATAGTTAACAATATTGGATCATTATAACTTTCTTGTCCATGGTCTATTCCTTTTGAAACTTAATTTTCTTTTGTAATCCTTCACTTGGCATATCCAAATCTGTAAAAAATGCTACAATCTAATGGAAAATGAGTAAGATATGCCCTTTCAAAATGAAGGGGGTTGTGTTTTGGATTTTTTTCATAAGTGTTCAATATGATTTTGAAGCTTCAGCTTTTCAACTATTGTTTTTTTGACTTTTCACTTCAAACAAGTTTTATAGATTTTGAAATAACACATTTGTAGCCTTTGAAATCGTTCAAAATGAATGAGAAATGAGCAAGGTATAATTGCTAGAAGTAAAGGGGTAGAAACAAAATATCACTCTTTCTCTTCCTATGTTTTCTACTTTGTTCCTTTGCTTTTGAGGTTTAAAAAACATTTGCAGCTCTCTATTTTGCACTTCCAATGACATAAAAAACGTTCAATTTGGTGTTGAAATGAAGGAAAACTTGAAAGTGTTCGGTGATAAAGTACCATTTGTTGTCTACCCTAGTTGTAACCCAATTACAACTTACTTGCAACTCAAATAGTTGTAATCTAGTTGTACAAGCTAGTCTAAGCTTAGTTAGGCCTAAACCTAAACTAATAATCTACTTAGCCTAGGTCTAGCTACTTACCTTAATTACTTATAATAATTATTCATAAACTATTTTTAATTATATAATTGTATAATTAAAAAATTAAACATATTATCATCATTTATTAAATAATATGGTGATTAGTTATTTTTTTGAAAAATCAGCAATTAAATGTATTTATTTATTAAATATTAATTATCACTGATTTTTTAAATTCCAAATTCTTTATAAATTCTTATTAACATTTCATAAAACAAAGAATTTATTCAAATATAAATATTTAATAATAGATTTTATATGATATTTTAATTACAGTAATCATTATAATGTTGTGATAATTAATAATTGACTACAATTACAACAATAACATTATTAATAATATTTTCATTACTAATTAGGTTATGCTAGTTATTTAATTATTTTTATTTGTATTTTTAGCTAACTTGTTGGAACTATTAAATGACCTAGTATAATAGATATTAAACAAGAAAAAATATTTTATAGTATAGTAGTGTTAAATAAAAATAATTTCTGAAATTATAAGATAATTTAGTAAATATATTTACTAATTATTTTTAAAAATATTAATTATGTATCATTAGACGATATGTTGTAAACTAAAATTGAATCTACATGGAAATAATAAATTACACATGTATTGAACATATTTTTAAAAAATTACATGAATATCTTTACTTGATATGTTGTAAACTAAAATTGAATTTACATAAAAATTATAAATTATGCATGTATTGAACATACACATTATTAAGTTGACTTATATTTCAGAATTTTTTAAAATTTTATTTTCAAATTAAAGTTTAATATTTACATGCACAAAAAAGTTCATCATACATGTAATCATTCATGGATACAAAAAACATTTATGTGTACCTTAATAATTAATGAATCTTTATTGAAATTTTAAATATATATTAAAACATCATATGTATAAAATGAATAAAAATTAAAGTTCCAAAAAATTATGAATTATGTATCATTACTGGATTTGTTGTAAATTAACATTTGAATTACAAATAAATAATAAATTACATATATTGAACTTACATTATTACAAACTCATATTTCAAAATTTCCTTAATTTTTATTTTGATATTAAATTTTAATATTTATATGCACAAATGTTTTTTGCATCATACATAAGCATTCATTTCCACAAATGGAATTTACATGTAGTTTAATGTTTAATGAATTTTTATTGCAATTTAAAGAAATATTGAAATATCATGTCTATAAAGATTAATAAACATTAAAGTTCCACAAAAAATTAATTATGTGTCATTATTTGATATGTTGTAAACTAAAATCCAATTTACATGTAAATAATAATTAGATGTATTGAACATGCACATTATTACAATATTATATTTTAGAATTTCCTTAATTTCCTTCAATCAAATTTTATTATTTGTGTGCACAAAAAATATTTGCATCATACATAACCATTCATTTTATACAAAGATAATTTACACATAATTTAATTTATTAATGAAGGTAGATAATTTGTTTTGTTTTATTCTATCATATTAAAATTTCTTAAACCAAATTACTTCATATAATGCTATTGATATATTTGAAGACTTAACAATGAATAGGGGTGCACTAACTTGGGTTGAAATGTTTTGGAGCTACAATGCAAAGGTTATTGATTATTGAACCATTTTTTAATAAACATTAATAAAATCATAAATAGAAATTTTATTCGAATCCAAAGGTGTACTTGGTGTTGTTGGAAAAAAATTGTTAAGTTAGATTTAATGAAATTTCTTTCATAATTTTCATATTTAAGATGAGGAAGATATTGAATTTTGTTGTTGAAAATTCAAACAAATTACAAAAAATTGGGTTTAGAAGGGAAAATGAGTTGAATGTGTTCACATTTGGGGCCAACAACACATGTTACCTTATTTATCCATGAAGGAAGGTAGTTTGTTTTGTTTTGTCATAATGATATCTTCCAAACCACTGCGTTTTAGGTTATGCTATGGAACTTGTGATCAAAAAGTTTTCAATGAATAGGGGTGCAACAACTTGGTTTAGAATGTTTGGGGCTATAGTGTGGAATCTATTGATTGTTGAACCATGTTTTCATTGAATTTTCTAAAAAACCAAGATTGAAAACTATATTGGAACTTGGGGGCGTTCTTGGTATTGTTGGAAAGCCCTCACCAAGTTTGATTTAATAAAGTTGATTTCATAATTTTGAAACCTAAAATGTGAACAATATTATTGAATTTTTGGTGGGTACGTATTGTTGTTGGAAATTCAAACAAATTGCAAAAAGGGGTTTGGAAGGAAAAATCAATTGAATGCATTCAAATTTGGGCCAATGACATAGGGTACATTAGTGTTTAATGAGTTTTTATCATAATTTTAAACAAATATTAAGATATCATGTGTATAAAAATGAATAAACATTATAGTTGCACAATATTATTAATTATGTATCATTACTTTATATGTTGCAATGATTTACATAGAAATAATAAATTACATGTGTATCAAACATAAACATTAGTACTAACATATTTTTAAAAAAATTCTTAAAATTTATTTTGAAATTAAATTTTAATATTTATATGCACAAAAAAACCATTCATTTATACAAATAAATTTACACGTAATTTAATGTTATCATAATTTTAAATAAATATTATAATATTATATGTATAAAATTAAAGTTACCTATTAGTTGTTTAACTTAATTGAAAGAGATAGTTGTAAACAAGATTATATTTCATCCATCCTTTAGTACATTTTATCATCCATTTTAATTATTTTGGATGAATTTCATAAAAATGATGAAATATTTCATCCAATATATGATTTCATCTAGTAAAAAAATTTGACCAGTTAGGACCTAATTTCATTTAATCACCTTATTTCATTCAATTCATGAATTTATATATCCATTGGTAAAACCCATTTTAGACATCTACGTTTCAATAGTTTTCCAATGATATAAATAACTCTTCCATCCAATGGGTTTTGACCCTTGCAATCGCTCCTTGAAGATTCGGGAGTCCATCGACACTCCAACTCCCCAAGTGGGAGCTCACTTGGGAGTGTGAGGGCTCATTTTCTCACACTCTCCTACACTCTCGGGAGTATAAGATGTACCTCCCGGGCCTCCCTCTTGTCCCACACTCTTGCAAACCCTTGCCTTGGTCAAGAGCCCAAGGTTAGGGTTGTGATAAGTTGGATGGAACCAAATAGCAATGAAGAGAATAAGCTTCCCACTTCTAGAATCCTGCAAAGTGGAAAGAAAATTATTAATACCATCCAAAATAGTGCAAATCATGTGAAATGCACATAATGAATTTCCTATTTGTACCTTTGAGAGCATTTCATTAAGTTCCTCGAATTGAGAGAACCACAAACTAGAAGCTACCCTTGTCTCCACCATGTATAGTCAGGAAAGATTACAAGCTGAAATTGTGAGCTACATTAGGGAATGTTGCTATTTAGGAATTTGATGGGATCTAGGAAGGGATTTTGAAAAAAATCCAAATTGGGATTGTTGAGAATTCAAACTCAACTAGTTAGGTTTCATTAATTACTAGAGTAGGAAAGTAATTAGGTTATTTTCACAAGGTTGAATTACTTTTTTTACTTATATTAGTTTGGTTATTTGTGGTTTAGTCTTTTAGTTAAATACCTTGGTGTTGATGGTTTGATTCTTTTTTTTCTTTATTACACAAGTTTGTGTATTTCATGTGAAAAGAACCTTGAAGTGTTCTTGATGTTATGTTTCGTGTTGTGAGTATCATGTTGTAATTTCCTTTCAATAAATATTTATGTTTGCACTTGAGTAGATCTCCTATTTGTTAACATGGTACCAAAGCTTAGGTTGTTGAATGAGAAAGTTCAAAGAAATCTAAAATTAAAAAGTTTCTAGAATTAGAGCTTGAAAGTCTCTAGTAATATCATAGGAGTTTGTTAAGTGCAAAAGAGAAACAGGGAAAGGAAAGAATGTGAAAAGAAAGAAAAGAAAAGAAAAGAAAAGAGGTGAGAGGAGATCAACATATCAAAGGTTGTGGAAGTTAGATCTTTAAATCTAGATCTAGATTTACTATGAAAAGATCTTGGAGTGAAACTTGGAGAGATTATAGAAGGTTATAAGACGCTTCTATTCTAAAACTTTCAAAAGAAAAGAATATGTTTTGTGAGAGTTATGAGCCTTTGAAGACTCTATGCCAAATCTGGTTTTTTAGTCATATCTCCTTTGTTTGAGCATTTTTGGATCTGCAGTTTTGGGATCTTATAGATCATAAAGGAATATATATGTGAGAAAAATTTCGTCTCATTTGGATCTATATTGAAAGAGGTCCAAGCATCTAAAGTTTTAGTCTCAATTTTGAAGTTAGTTTCTTTGAAAGTGATAACTCTTTGTGGTCATCATCAATAAAGCTGAAATTTTGAATAGATATAGAAGACATATATCTAATGTGTCTTCCAAAATCTCAAGGAGTTTGGAGTTGCTAAGAGCGAGTTGTAAGTCATTTTGTGTTCAGGTCCCAGTTTGAGGTGATTTCAAGGAAGTAGCAAGATCTCTCATTTTTTGAAATTAAATGAGCTTAAATTTTGAGAGATGGTAGTAGACATAGTTTTTCATGTTTTACCAAATTTCAGATCGATCCAAGGTTATATGTGAGAAGTGTAGCTTTGCAAAGTTGTTGTGACAAAAGTTTGTTTTGAGAAGACATTAAAACAATTTTTTGGAGTGGAGCAAATACAACTTGGGAGAACTTGAAAGAAGGAGTTTGAAGATTAGGAAGCACAAATACATTATCAAGACCTTCATACAAAAGTGTGGTATGTAATCATGTACTTAATACCATACGAAATATTATACGAAATACAAACATATATGTAAAACCCATGTATAATATAGAATTTTGTATAATACTCAAGACATACATACATATGCAAGGTCCATCTTGTTTAACCTTAACCCTAACCCTAATCCTAGAAACCTAAAAAACGAAAACCCTAATATTAATTTTAGAAACCCAAGGAAGGAATTAAAATCATTTATGAAACCCTAAGAAGACATTGAATGTTGCTTTGAGAGATGGCGGATGGTCTTTCTCAAATTGCAATTGAGAAACTAGACAATAACAATTTCCAAGTGTGGAAATTTAGGATTATGAATTTCTTGATGGGGAAAGGCTACTGGGAATTCATAACCAGTGATGAGAAAGAACCTCCTCTCTCAGAAAACCCCACACAACAACAAATTCAAGCTAATAAAACTTAGCATGAAAAAGTAAGGAAAGTCTTGTATTAGCTTTATGTGAGCATGTCCAATTCCATGATTATGCATATTCAAGATGCAAAATCACCCAAGCAAGCTTGGGATACATTGGTGAAGATGTATAACACCAATACACAAGCCCGCAAAGTGCAACTCAAGCAAGAGTTACATAATTTATAGAAAAACAAGATGAACATCAATGACTATTCTACAAAGGTGAAAAACCTTGCAGATGCTCTTGCATCTATAAAAGCCCATGTAGATGATGAAGATTTAGTGGCCGTGACCTTGAATGGACTTGGAAAAGACTATAGCTAGTTTTGTATTTCAATTACAGTTCGAGAAACATTTCCCGATTTCCAAAACTTAATAACCTTACTTGTAAGTGAAGAGATGAGAATTGTTGGTACTTCATCCAATGGAGGATCACAAGAAAATGTTTTCTACTCAAATACTAATAGAGGTAGAAGTAGAGGTGGTAAAACTTCATTTCGAGGTCGACATGGAAATTCGCATGGTGGACATCATTAACATATAGGTCAAGCTCATGGAGGTGGACAAGGAAACTTTGGAGGAAGAGGAAGTCGAGGAAGTCGTGGAGGTCATGGTGGAAGTCATCGAGGTCAACAACCAAATAGCGACTCAAATTGCTATTACTGCGAGAAACCTGGGCACACGGCAAAAAATTGTTATCAAAGGGAGCATGATGCACGAAATGGAAAAAACTGTAACAAGGGAATTATGCATCAACTAGTAATCAAAGTGATGAGCAACTGTATGTGATGCAGCACATGGCAAATTCAATGATAAAAAGTGTATAAAACAACAATGTCTGGTATGTGGATTCTAGAGTTTCAAACCACATGACTAGTCATGGAGAATGGTTTAGAGACACAAAGGATTTGAAGACACTAAGGTTTGTGGAAATTAGTGATGACACTACACATCCCATCACACAAATTAACAAGGTGCCATTGTCCATGCAAGATGGGTAAACAAAGTACTTGAAAGCTGTACTTCATGTTCCAACCATAACAAAAAATTTGGTCTACGTAAGCCAGATGGTGGAACAAGGTTTACAGGTGACATTCAACCCAAATGGATGTTTTGTGGAAGACATGAGGAACCAATGCAAATTGATTACAAAAGGGGAAAGGAATGGACAAATGTTCACCTTGGATGTGACCATGCCTAAGGTGAATTCATGTTATTCACACATGGAAAAGGAGCTGGAGACATTGGAATTTGGCACAAGCGGGTTGGGCATGTTAATCTCCAACGTCTTAAGCTAATGGAGAAACAAAATCTTGTTAGAGGTCTTCCCAAATTTGGAAGAGAAGAGGTGATGTCAGAAGTTTATGAAACATGCCAATTGGGGAAGCAAGCTAGGCATCCATTCCTAGCTCAAACAACTCATGTAAGTTCCAAACCTTTGGAAATGATCCACTCAGATGTGTGGACCACAAAGACAAAATCCATTAAAGGATGCAAGTACTACGTGAATTTCATTGATGACCACACAAGGAAGGTGTGGGTCTACTTCATGAAACATAAAGGTAAAGTGTTTCAACATTTTTTGAATTTCAGAGTTATGGTGGAGAAGGAGAAGGGTGTGAGCATCAAGTGCCTAAGGTTCGATGGAGGGGGAGACTATTTTTCAAATGAATTTAGTGAGTACTTGAAGGAGCATGGAATTCAAAGGAAGTATTCATGCAGTTATTCCCCACAACAAAATGGAATTGCTGAAAGAAAAAACAGGCAGATTGTAGAAATAGCACATGCCATGTTGAATGAGAAGAATTTGCCAAATTACTTTTGGGCTGAAGTGGTAACAACTATAGTCTATATCATGAATTGAACACCCACAACGGCAGTTCATGGCATGACACCTGAAGAAAAATTCACAGGCAAAAAACCTAATCTTTCACACCTTAAAGTGTTTGGTTACATTGCATACATGCATGTTCGTGATGAGAAGATATCAAAACTAGACCCAAAAGTTGATAAATGTATTTTCATTGGATATTCCTTAGAACAAAAAGTATATAGATGCTTCAATCCTTCCACTCGAAAATTGCAAGTGAGTAGAGATGTTGTGTTTGATGAAATGGTTAGCTGGTATTCACCACTAAAGGTAGCAATAGATGGAGAGGCTAGAAATGGTGATGTTTCATCAAATGTGAAACAAGAATCACAATCAATTAGTGGACCACAAGAATCTTCAATTAATGGGTCTAGTAGCACTCCATGGAAAGGAAGATTAAGATCTTCAAACATTGTACATGGTAGTTCTCAAACATCATCTAGAAATCCTCATGTAGATGATGAGTCAAGTGATTCAAAGAAGAGTGCGGGTGAAGAATCAAGAATCCCTTTAGTTACTATTCCTGGAGCTTGGATCGCCAAGAAAGATTTGAAAACACCTAACAACAACAGTGGAGTACAAAGATTCACACGAATCAAATACCCTGTATAAAAACTCACATATGATGGCTTTGTAGCTCATCATTACGCATACATGGTGAGAGTTATACAAGAGGACGTTGAACCCACTTGTTTTGAACAAGCGATTAGAAACCCTAAGTGGGACAATGCCATGAATGAAGAGATGGCGGCTTTGGATGCTAATGCTACTCGGGAATTGGTAGCTTTACCAAAGGACAAGGAAGCAATTGGGTGCAAATGGGTGTACAAAATCAAACACAATGCAGATGGATCTATGTGTAGATACAAAGCAAGATTAGTTGCCAAAAGTTATGCCCAAACTTATGGCATAGACTACCTATAGTCTAGTTGCCAAAATGACAACTTTAAGAGCAATCATTGCTGTGACAGAAGCAAAAGGATGGTCTTTACATCAAATGGATGTAAAGAATGTTTTTGTTCATGGAGATTTACAAGAAAAAGTGTACATGGAATAACCACTAGGTTATGTGGACCAAACACACCCTAATTTGGTTTGTAGCTTGAAGAAAGTTTTATACGGCTTGAAGTAAGCACCTAGAGCTTGGTCAGACAAGATAGGTCAATATCTTGTCACAAGTGGATTTCAAACATCCAATGCAAATTTTTCACTATATGTGAAAAAGATAAATCATGGGATTGTAGTCATAGTCATTTATGTTGATGACTTGATTATCACAAGAGATAGTGATGAAGACATCTCTGATTTGAAAAAGCTTTTGAAGCAAAAGTTTGAGATGAAGGATTTGGGAAAGTTGCGTTACTTCCTTAGAATTGAAGTAATCTAATCCCCTTAAGGGATATGGTTACTACAAAGGCAATATGCCTTGAACAAATTATCCAAATATGGGGTGACGGGTTGCAAACCCATTTCAATTCCATCGGAGCAAAATGTGAAGTTAAGTGCAGATGAAAAAGACCTTGTGGAAGATACCACTATGTATAGACACATAGTGAGGAGTTTGATTTACATGACCATCACAAGGCCAGATTTGAATTATGCAATTGGAATGGTAAATCAATTCATGCAAACACCACAAAAGCCACATTTGGATGTAATGAGGCACATATTGAGGTACATAAAACATACTTTACAGTGTGGAATGTTTTATGAAGCCAAGAGCTAGTTACAAGTACATGGATACACGAATGCTGATTGGGCTAGTAATGTTTCAGATAGAAGATCGACCAATGGTTTCATGTTTTCTTTCGGAAGTGGTGCTATTAGTTGGAGTAGTAAGAAACAACCAACAGTTGCACTAGCAAGCATGGAGGCAGAATACTAAGGTGCAGCAATTGCTGCATGTGAAGTAGTTTGGTTACAAAAACTACTCTTAGATTTGGGACAATCAATGGATGCTCATGTTGTCATCTATTATGATAACATTAGTAGCATATTACTTGCTAACAACCCGATCTATCATGCTAGGACAAAGCACATTGAAGTGCACTACCACTTTATTAGAGAAAAAGTTCTAGCAAAAGAAATTGACCTTATTCATGTCAGCACTGAAGATTAAGTTGCTTACATTTTCACAAAGGCTTTAGGTATAGACAAGCTAAGGAAGTTTAGAAAAATGTTTGGTGTATTAAAAGTGGATTTGAGCTTGAGGGGGAGTGTTGAGAATTCAAGCTCAACTAGTTAGGTTTCATTAGTTACTGGAGTAGGAAAGTAATTAAGTTATTTTCACAAGGTTGAATTACTTTTTTTATTTATATTAGTTTGGTTATTTGTGGTTTGGTCTTTTAGTTAAATACTTTGGTGTTGATGGTTTGGCTCTTTTTTTTCTTCTTTACACAAGTTTGTGTATTTCATGTGACAAGAACCTTGAAGTGTTCTTGATGTTATGTTTCGTGTTGTGAGCATCATGTTGTAATTTCCTTTCAATAAAGATTTATGTTTGCACTTGAATAGATCTCTTATTTGTTAATAGGATGTGTGTCTATACTCAAGAGTCACCTCCTTCGATGGATAGTCTAAAACTGTAGAACTTCTAGGTTTAGAGGGGGCTCCTACTACTTTAGATCCTCCTCATCTCGTTTGTCACTCGAAGGTCCAACCGATTAGTCTTTAGTCTTTTTCATCCTCTTGGCACTATGGCTCCTCTTGCCTTGAAACTAAATTAGTTAAAGTGGGGTTGTCTTCATCTTCAAACTTCTCCCTTAACCCATGCTCTGACTTGAAGGTATTATTAACTGGGCAGTTTAAGTACCACCTATAGGATGCCAAGTGGCAACTTGACCACTCCTTCAAAAGGTCCTTCCTATACATGGTGCTTTTTGCTTTAGGATCACACTAGATCCTAGGAAACGAAGGGAGGTTGTGAATAACCTCCTTTGCACAAAGAACATGGGAGAAATACTTATCGCAAGGAAATGGGGTTAAATGTGTGGAATACTAATATTGAAGCCAAGTACAAATTAGTCTAGAATATGGAAATGTATGTTGACTTAGGGGTCAAAACAAGTAATTAGGAGCCAAGAAAAGGCATCAGATGTTAGACATAATCAGTCAAAATCAAACATTAATTTTTTTATTACCATTTAAAACCATGATAATCATGGCAAGTTAGTCCTTTTTCTTTCATGTGAATGTCAAGGAACTTAGAGTAAAAGTTCATTTGATTTAATTTTAAGTTTTCATTTTAATTTAGTCCACATTTGAAAATGTACACCTACTACGTCAAATGGAATCAATTTTGCAAAGGACTATCAAAAGGATTCATATAGTAAACTAATTTTCATTGAAAAAAATAAAGATGATAAAATACATTAACCACACTGAAAAAACACTTATACTTTTAAAAATGTGGAATTCTAAAATTTTAAAAATTCAATGAATGTTTCAAAATTGCTTCAAAATTTCAAAGCTTCAAGAGTCTTTTACCACATATAAATGGGTTATAATGTACATGATGTATGAAGAAAAATTATAACTTAATGTATAATAAAACCAAAGAATGTGAAATCTTAATTTTTGGTGATGATTTAAAATTTTGATCATTTTTCAAAATGAAACATTGAATCTATAAGGAATTTGCACACTTTTAAAAATTCATATTTATTCGGTAATGACTAACAAAAATAATGCGATGCATTGGGGAACATTTAAATATTTTTTATAACAAGTTACGAAAAAATTCATTCAAAAATTCATTTGCATGTAAAAGTTTTTTTGGGGAAAAATGACTTGCAATCCTTTTTTAAAGTAATCCCTTTGGCTCCTAGTTATAAGTTTTGACCCTTGGCAAAGAAGACATGTCCATTACCTATAGATCACGCATTTTAAAGCTTCCTCACCACCAATTTGTTATTGCCATGGCTTACTTTTTAGGATTCCACCCTTGAGCTTGAATTTATGAAAAAACAAAGTCTCCCATAATTCAAGCTTCTAGTGACTTATGAAGTCCTCAAGACTTTCAACCTGAACACTTTCAAAGATAGACACACCAAGGTCTGTGACAATGTTATTATAAAGTTTCTTGGCCTCCACTCCTAGTTACAATGAAAACACAAAAGAAAAGCCATTAGCATGGACACCCAATGAAAAAGCACAAAAATAATCTCAATGTATAATCAAACTAGAACCAACAGGGTACCTAAAACTAGAATGTTGCCTTGTGGAGCCATTTTTCAAAAATGGCATCTAACGACCCGACCTTAGGAAAATTATGAGCTTCCTTGAGAAACAAGGACCGGTTCCACTGCTTTAACCAATAAACCTTTTGCTCATTACTCACTTGTGAAGACACACGAAGCTACAACGTCTCCATCATCATTTTTGGATCAGGATTCATGTTACAATGAACTTGTACTTGTTGGAAGAATTCAACGCCAAGTGTGGGGTCACAAATGAGTAGCCTTTTATGGAACATTGTCATGTGCTCCTTTCGAACACTCTCCATGGCTTTATTACTTAGGGAAACCAATATTTCTTGGTCACGAAGAGTAAGATCTGGAACATTTGCATAATATAAATAATGTGTGGTGTTGATAACAGTCATAAGTTCCCTTTACAAGAAAAGCTCTAGTTTAGAATCAAATGTAACTATTTTAGAAAATGGAGCTCATCTGAGGAAACATTTAGAAACACTTCTAGAAATTTTGGGTTTTGCAACTGTCGTTTGCAATTAAAATTCAGTTACATGCGACACATGCAACTGCAAATTGGTGTAGTTGCCTAAGACAAGTTGCACAAGACATTCAGTTGCATTTGACACTACGTATGCAACATGTATATACGGTGCTAATATACATGTTCATCCATACATACTAATCCAAATTAGTTACACCTTATGTGCAACTTTCCTTGCAACTACAATGTAACTAATAAAAATATTATATGTGTCTAAAAATTGGACAAATAGCTTGTGGACACGTGTCATTATTTAATTATTTTTATGTTTTCAAAATTAAAAATTCATTGGATTAATCTTAATCATTAGAGTTTCTGCCATTAAGATGATGACGCATGGCACACCATGGAACCTTCATTAACCATTTGACATGTGTCCTTTTTTAAAACACCAATTATATGATGACACATGGCAATTAAAGCCCACCTTTTTAATTTTAAAATATTAATTAATGAAATTTAAGTCGTATAATTTATGGCTAATAAGATGTTGACACTTGTTACCTAGGTAGGTAAGTAAATGTTAAACCCTATTGGGTAAGTAGGTTTATTTAGGTATGTAAATAGGTTGAACATAGCTAGGTTTAGGCTATATAGGTACAATTAGAATAATCCAAACTTCATGAACCAACTTAGTTGCACATTAGATGCAACTACTGTATTAGAGTATAGCAACCAAGGGAAGGTTTTTTTGTTTCTAGTGTCCAAACAAAACTTGAAATCCTCCTCTTGGCGCATCTAACACACTAAGAATCGTTGAAAAAAAATTAAAAATGAGAAAGTTATGGTCCTCCAAAGTAAAGGGGGTCAAAAACATAGAAAAAAACCATTAGACATTACAAAGGTCGATTCTTCAACACCCAAAAAGTTCCTTTTATGTTGTTTTTTTTCTATTAAAGTTCAAACATGATTTGTAGAACTTCAAATGGCGCTCCTATAGCATTTTAAATCGTTTAAAATGAATAAGAACTAAGAAAGTTATGAGGTTTGAAAGTAGGAGGGGTCCAAAGAAAAGGAAAACAAAACGTTTTATAACTTGGAAACTTATTTTTCTTATTTTTCTTCTTGTTAATTTTTCATTATTCCTTTTCTATTGCACTTCAAAGATGATTGTAAAATATTTTTAATAATTAAGATTATTTAATGAAAATATGGTTTTAACATTTTTATATAGCTTGAACTAATCATTAGCTTAAGATGTTTGTGTACTTGTAGGTTAATTCATGTAGCCTACTTACATTAATATTATAACATAAATAATAAAATTAAAATATATAATACCTATTGATGTTATATATATAACTGATTATCATTATAATTATAATAAACATTTAATTGATAATTATGAATATTTATTATAAATTTTAATATTGTCATATTAATTGATTTTGAATAATGTTTTTGTTTAATCAAATTTACATTTTCTGAAAAAGATTTCAAATAAAATGAAATCCAAAAATTTTACTCGCAGAAATTTTTAAAAAAAATATATTTGACAAATAAAATTTAAAAACTTGCAATATATATTTAAACCATGGTTTAGTTTAACTTAATTTAATTTAATATAATTTAGTTTAGCCATAAATATTTTAGCCTAACTTAATTTAGCCATAATTGGTTTGGTTAATCTAATTTAGCCATATTTATTTCATGTTAATTTAACTTGGTTTAATCTATTTTAACCATAAATAATTTAGCCCAAATTATTTTGGCCTAACTTAATTTAGTCATATTTATTTTAGCTTAATTTATTTTAGTCATAAATAATATAGTTTAATTTATTTTATCCATAAATAATTTAACCTAACTTAATTTAGCCATAATTATTTTGGCCTAACTTAATTTAAACATAATTAATTTAGCATAATTTAATTTAGCCATAATTCATTTCTCTTAGTAAATTTAACCATAAATATTTTAGCCTAATAAATTTAGCCATAATTATTTTAGCCTAACTTAGTTTAACTATGGTTAGTTTAGCCTAATTTAGTTTAACCATGGTTAGTTTAACTTTTTTGTTTATTTAGCCTAAGTTAATTTAGCCATGGTTAGTTTAACTTTTTAGTTTATTTAGCCTAGGTTAATTTAGCCATGGTTATTTTAGCTTAGGTTAGTTTAGGTTAGCCTAAATTAGCATGGGATTAACTTTAGTACTAGAAGCACATAATATTATTATACATAACCTATGTAAATATATTAAGTATAATAATTTAAATATGTATAAGTTTAGGCCATCATTTTTCTGACACGTGTCCATGTTGTACACATTTAGTTGCACGTTAGTTGCACACACAATCATATAGCTGAAAAATTATACAATACCAAATTTATAGTTATAAACATGACCAAGATAGTTGCAAATGATAACCAATTGCATGCCAATTGCATAGTGATTGGTTGCAAACAACATGATTTCTAGTAGTTCAGTTTACTTTATACATATACTAAAAAAAAACCTCTTTCATGAAGCTATACCAAGTCTTTTTTTATTTTATTCTTGCATTTATTGTATTGGCATTAGGAACCACCTTTTGAAACTAATGAAGTGGAATTATTTCGATGCATTGAATGCGAATGAAATCATGAACTAGTGAAGGCTTCATGTGGTCCATCTCAATGGACTTGTTAAGAATGAAATTGTTAATCATTAATAAAAGATAGTTTGACATCTATGGAAAAAGGAATGAACATTAAAAATAAAAACTCACTTGTTTATGTTGGTCATAATTGTGAGTAGGTCAATCAAGCCATTTGTTGTGTCTAGAACAAATGAATCAACCTTGATGTGTTAGTTCAGTTCATTGGGATGGTTCACATCAATGTATGGTCGCCAAGCCTGAAGGTGATGATTACCGTCCTAGACATGGAACAATTTTCTAGAAAGCCAATAAAGATCTAGATCCTTGGCCAAGAATTTCTCAAACTCCGCATTCTTTTCTCTCTAGAAAGAACTCCATGTATTGATGTAGGTGCACATTTCTTCTTCCTCACCTTTCTAGTTTTTTGAAGAAATATAGAAAGCCTTCTCACCTTTGAAATAACATGTAAAGAATGCTTGCTCCATCTTGAGCATGTCAATCTTCAAAGCTAGCTTGACAATTGGCATGGTGAGGAGGCAATGCAGAGGGATATTCATCTTGACTTTGTTCTTCAAGTGGATTTTGTACTTGTCCAAAACCTCGGAAGTGTTTAGCTTATTCTAACATTGGATTACCTTTATGGTCCTTTGGCAACTGGACTCCCCTTGTGATTACACAAATGGGAATTGGACATTTGAAATGAATTTCATGTCATATAGTTGTAACAATACAAATCTAACCATAATAGATAAATAAAAAAGTATGACAATGCAAAAAAATTAAAATAATTAAAGATATTATCAAAGGAGGTGATACTAAGAGGATAAAATTGATAGACAAACAAGAGTACTTCCATATCCATTGGGGCATGGTTATGAACATATATTCTAATAGTCAGTGCTAACCATTAACAAAAAGCTTATGAATTTTCAAAAAAACTTGGTTTATCCTATAATGAAATCCCAAAAAGATTAATCCTTACATATTGTAGACATAACTCCTTACAATTGACATTGATTACAAGTTTTTTAGCTTCATAAGAAACAAAAAGAAGATCAAAATGTTTCAAGAAAGACTAATGATATCTTTTTAAGATTCAACATGATATTTCACTATAATCAGCACTGATTATAGGGTGTTGGGGCTATAAAGTTGAACCCATAAACAACTTGGAACTAATACAATGTAAGGAAAAAACTTCAAAAGAATAGACCACTAACCCACCTTCGGGTTCTTTCTCATGGGTGCCATGTTTAGTCTTTCAAATTTCTTTTTTTTAATAAATCACATTAGTTTTTGTGAGGGTTTAATATGCCTTGGATTTTGTTGAATCAATAGTTAATGCTTTCTTGCTACATGCCAACCTTCAACATAAGTTTTAAAACCTACTATTCCAAGTTTAGAGAGATGTATCTCTTCCACATGAGGGCATAAAAATATAATTTACTTGCTATCAAAGGTCATGTGCTACCGCCACCCCCTACACAAACTTTATCAGCCAATTATTATTATTTTTTCATTAAAAGTTTGGTTTATGATCTTTCTTCTTATCTCAATTAGTGGTCGTCATTAATAGGTGTCATGTTGATTTTTTTCCCCAAGGACCCCCCTCTGAATTCTCCAGGATCCTTATACTTGCCATTAATAATTGATAATCAAAATTTAATTTTCACAATAGTACCACCAACAAAATCAATCCTTAACATGGACTTTCCTAATACAAAATGCACCCAATACCATACCAAAAATTGGACACTCAAGCAAATCGAAGCCCTTTTACTAATGGATAATTAAAGCTCCGAATCTCACGGTGTTCGACATGAGTGCCTTGGAAATGGATCTCATGACATGGTGCAAATGAACAATTCAACCCAAACCTTGTTTTCTTTTATTACTACTTGGAAGTTCATTGAAAGATACTAAACTTTAGTCATGCAATGTTACAAAGTTGTAAACATTTCCCAAAGTCTAGATTTTTATAAGGTTTTTTTTCAATTATTGCATCCAATGGCCTCTTCGAAATTGTTTAACTTTCTTTGGACCATTTGAATGAGACTGATTACATTAAAACATTTATAATTGGTAGAACAACTATCTTTCCTATTCATGTCATGTGTGGTATGTGTAACAAGTAATTGTGATCACTTCACTACACCTTGGGCCTAATGTGGCTTCATGCCATTTTTTGTCTACGTTCTTATTTACATGCCATGTGTCCAGTTCATGCCTTTTGGCAACAATTATTTCTAAATTTCATTGCACTCCTAATAGACCCTCATATCAAGTGTGAAATGCTCAATACATTTTCCAAGCTTCAATTGATATTTGGATTTACAAGAGGTCTTTAATTATGTAGTGAAATTAGTGGCTAGGTGGCTAGGCTACCACCTAGCCAAAGTGGATTCAAAGTGTTGCATTTGGGTGGAGTTGAAGTGGAATCTATGTGAATTCATAATGGATCCATACTAGTCTAATGCAAATGGTGCCAAGTCAAACTAGGTGCCCAATACACTTGTAAAATGACATTGGAATTATGTAATTCCATATGGTGTAAGTCATGGTGCCAATGCTTGACACCTTGTGGGGTGGGACAACAATGGTTGTCATTAAGAAGTTAGGCCATCTAGTTGGTATCATGATGTAACATTTGGTGTTTCTTGTTATTTCATGGCCAATTGTCAATCGGTATGTCCCTTTAGTTGGGACTAACTTAGAATTATGGACATATGTTGTTTTAACATGGAGATTTTTGAAATGTCATGATCCAAGTTTGGAAGTCTAGTGAACTTCTAATGGAATGTAGGTGGACATAGGGTGGTTAGAAATTGTAATGCATATGGAGTGAAAGGGGGTACACATTGTAAATGATGTGTAAGTGGAACCAAAGTTGAAGGCACTTGGTCAATGTTGGATTTTACATGGATCTTGGATGGAATGAAAATGCACTTAGAGTGGATCCAAGGTGTGATCCAAGTGGGACCAAAGTGAAACATAGGTGGAATTTTAGTGAAATAAAAGTGGAAATTAGGTGGGGCTATAAGTGTAAGCAATATTTTTTTACTAAAATAGTTATTAGTAACTGAACATGGTAGTACACACATAATTGACATCTTCAATCATTAGTTGGTGTGTGTTTGTTCATTGATCATTTTATATTTGATATGTTGATAGGTCTAATTGGGACTAATCTAAAGTGATTTTCATTGGCTTCAATTTACATTAACATTGTTGAAGTGTTTGGAATTTGTGTCATGTTGATGTAGGTTTGGGGGGGCTATAAATGAACCTTGAGTGGATCCAAAGTGGGATGTAGGTTGATCCAAAATGAAATATAACTGGGTTGTAAAGTTCACCAAAGTAGAAAGTAGGTGGGTTTTCAACAAAGTCAATGTGTTGCACTTGATGGGCAATTGTCACCAAGAAGGCAGGGATGTTTAGTTGTTATGGTAATGTTGATGAATTAATGGGTCTTTATGTTAGATGCTTTAGACACATCAATGGCTTGTGTATTTTTTTTTCAAGAAAATTGCCACCTACATCCAAAGGTGAGGTGGAGGATGGGAGGCATATAGACACCAGCATAGGAAAAGGACAAGACCATAACACAAAGAAGTCCCTATCCATATCTAGGGCTGAATCTAATAGCAAAAGTGACCTAATGACACTTAGAGACATGGAGGTACTCTCTACATATGTCAGACATCCATGTGACAACCAGGAGCTAGATACCCAATTAATGAGATATACCACTACTAATGTGGGGATTATTGCACCTGATATTCAACCTCAACCCAATCTATAATAAGACTAGGCTGGCAACCAAGACCAAGTCAACATCAAGCTTTGGTGGTGCATGACATTATGTGACATTATGGCCCCACCAGCAAAAAAAAAATTGTAAACAATTAGTAATTTAAATCCAATAAGAAACATATTACTAATTTTTGGTGGGTCCAAGTAGGTTCATCTCATTAGTGGTATTGTAATTAAATTGATAATGGCTACATCCCACTTATAAAAAAAAGCCACTACTATTCAAGGCTTAATGTGGAGAAGCGGAAAGAGCTAGTTGGAACAAGTATACATGGAGATAGTCAGGCATCAAGCCCCCCTATTGGCATTTCAATTCGCTAAGGAACCAACAAAGGGGTGTTTAAGCCAAATTGGGATGTTTACAAAGAACTACCCAAGGGAAAACCCTTAAGGCCAATACTAATGTGCCACAAGTTGATGATGTGAGTACTTGTACCATCTATTTTCCAACTTAGTTGGGGCTAGGCTATGATGATGTATGTGTTGCTAGAGTGTTATGTTCATAACATAACTTACAAATGTGCCTTTTCTTGGGTATGTGGTTGAAGGCTCCATTGAAGGTTGGCACAAAATGCAACATCTTCCACCCCAAGTTTAAAGGGAGGGTGGTTGGAGAAGGCATTTTAGGTGTCAACCATGCATCCAAAGGGTTTGGGAGAAGTTCTCTTGCTCAATTGTGTGGGCTAGGTAGGCAAATGGTCATGGTGACCAAGGTCTATAAGCCCAATGTCAAGCTCATGGTTGAAGAACTTGAGTGAAACCCAAATGTCCGAACTTTGGATGAGGCATGTGTGTCCTTAATGGCCAACAAGACCTACATCCTATGGGAATGCAAGGGGTTGCTAGATAATTCTAGCAATTAGGAGTATACCAGTGGGCCGCAAATTAGCATGGTATAGTTTGACATGGACAATTTTACATTAAGTTAACTTATACAAATTTTGCACATCATGACCATGTTTCCATTTTTAGGTGTAGCACAAGTGGACTTATATTTGTGGGCTACATAACCATGCTATCATCTTTTTTTTTTGAAGTGTAAATGAACTTTTGAATGAAAGTTTTCTAGAAAATTTCCTTCACATGTTTGGGTATAAGATGTATGACATTAATTAAATAAAATGGACCTTTAATTTTTGACTAGTGGTGTAGTGGTATAAGGCATGGTGATGCACTCCACTTGAAAAATGCATGGGTAGTATTATAGGCATACACCAAAAAATTGACCTAAATTTTTTTAAATGCCTAAAAATCAAATCCTTTAAAAAAATTTCACAAATGCCTATTTCACTAGGGAAAAAATGGTGGCACGAAATCCATTAATGAGACTTGTCCAAAACATTTGTGGCACATTCCACTTGGGGGTGAGGTGACTTATTCCACTTTCATATTCCACTAAAAAATGAATGGAATGTGAAGTATAATAAGGTGCAATTTGTTGTAGTGGTATATTGGGTGAATCAAAGTCAACTTCAAAGAACCTTCCTTGAACTAGTTTTGACAAAAAGTTTGCCAATTGTTCAACTTCAACAAGTTGATTTGCAGCCCTTTTTTTAACCTATTCTTTCTCCTCAAAGTCACTAATAACAATTACTATAGGTGTAGGGGGCGAAAAATGTTGCTTCATAGTGTCTCTTCAAGTCCTTCTCCCATAGTGACAACATGTTTTAAAGCCTCAAAAATCTCTATTCTACGTTTCTCTCTTCTCCAAAATTCGTGCTACTCTCTTGAAACACAGGAGGTGGCCTTGATGCAAATAGTTCAATGTAAATTATTTTGGTTGCTCTAAAAATTTCCTTTCTAATTCTTTGTAGCTCATTTTCCTCTTTTTTATTTTCTTCTCTTTGTTTCCTCAATTCTACCTCTTTCTTGCTTATTCTTTCTCTCAATTGATCTAAGGCACTTATTTCTTCGTCTTGGTCTAGCAAGAGGTATAAGGAATTTGAGAACGAAAAAATGAAAAGACACATCAAGAGGTAAATGGTTATTTGTATTGTAGCCATGGAGTGAAAGGTGGTGGCACTTGGAAAGCAACTTGACCTTTAGGGCAAACTTTCTTTAAGAAATTGAAACCTATAACTAGGTTAATTGAAACATCATGGGTTTGCACAGGAATAGGGTTAATAAGTACTTCCTTAATCAGTTGCATTTTCAATAGATTATTTGTACCTTCTTCAACTGGTTCTTGATTGGATAAATCATAATTGGTTCTCTTTTCAACTAATTTATCGACTATTATACCTTCATTATGTGATTTAATTGGTTCCTCAATGAATAAATTACCATAGCAGTTTGTCTCAATTAGTTCCTTAATGAACACTAAAAGAAATTTGGAAAAAAAACGATTCAATTTGTGACTCATTTTTAGTTGTAACAGACACTTGCAACTAAAATTCACGTAGTTGCGAAAGATAAGTGCCATTAGACCAGAAGTGGCAAAAACCATGATGTGGCATCCTAATTGCATGTGCAATCACAAATTATTATGCCTACAACCAAGTATTCATCTATTTCCACGGATGAAAAGTCGTTCGATGTGGCATTATATTGCAAGTACATTTGTGTATATAGATGATATAATTACATAATGCCACATGTCTAATGGTGGGTGCATATGATTTAGCCACATGTCAATATTTATTAATTTTAAATTATGACATAAATAAAATCCAATGGTCAAAAACTTTACACATGCCAATCCTAAAAGCGAATGGCCATATGCCATGTGGAATTTAAAAAATATTCATATTCTAAATTATAAATTATATATATGATAATTAAGTCTAAATTTAATTAATTAATAATTAACTAAATTTTAATTTAATCTTAATTATAGGTTACCTTAATTTATTCTAGGTTTAAATAAACTACCTAACATAGGCTAGGTAGATTTTTAATAATTAAGTAAAATCCTATTTATTTTTTATTGACAAGCCAATTCAATTGGCTCATCTCACATGGCATGTGCTTTGAATGGTCATAACACATGCCATGAGTTTAGTCTAGTCTTTCAACCAATTATATAGTTTACAAGTTTGAAATTCTATGCAAAGAATATGGGATAAGTTATAGTGAAAGAGGAGGTGCCAACATTATCACACATACAAAAATCCTAAATTTAACCATTATTATTTTTATCAAAAAAATTCCAAAAAACTAAAACAAAAGATTTTTCTTGAAGATTATTTCAAAATCTATACATCTATATACTTTTTAAATATAAAATGTTAAATAATTTTGTTAAAATTGCATTTGAATATTGTTATTTTATACATTTCAACAACAATGATGTCTTGAAATTTCTTTTTCCCATACATACCTACCCTACCTAATTAATTTATTGATTAGTTAATTAATACAAAAACACATATTCAAAAATAAAATTTAATGGACCAATTTGGCTAAACTAACATAAATTTCAAGAAATATTGTAAATTTGGCTGAATTTAACAAATATCAATTAAAATATGATTTTTAAACAAAATTTTATTACTTTGAAATTTTTTGGATAAATCAAAATAAATTTGGCTAATTTTTTTTTAAAATTGACAAAATATTTTGAATAATATTTGTTAACTTTGGCTATATAGAATAATTTTGGATAAACTTCATTTATCTTTTTTTTAAACCTCATGAATGAAATAAATTTGGTTAAAATCGATTAAACTTCAAAAAATTGTTAAATTTGAATAAATTCAAAATTTTAATTAAACTTAAGCACTTTAATTAAATTTGGAAAATTTTGGGTGGATTTGGGTAAAACTTAAATAATTAATTGGTTAATTTAATTACATTTCATTAGACTTGCATATATGTGGCAAATTTTGTTACATGTTGAACTTGGCTTGAAATTTCAACTTGGCTATTTTAAGTTATTTTGTTTAATATAAATTTATCCTACTTAAATTACTACCAAACTTATGCAATTTTGGTTGCCAAATTGAATCAAATTAAATGTGACACAATAACCTACATACCTATGTATTATTACATACACAATATTTATTCAAATTACTACCTATTAATTAATATATAAATTAATCAATTAATTAATTTTTTTACAAACTACTTATTTTACCCAATTATATGAGAACTTCTTACCTATAAATAAAGTACTAAATAGGCCTAGCATTAATATATTTAATAATGGAATGAATTATTTAGGCTTACATTAGGCTATAATAGGTAGGCTTAGTAAATTAGACTAGGAAAATTAAGTTTAAATTATTATTTATGGATAGATTAGCTAGTTAGAAATAAGTTCAATTAAATTAACTATTTGAATTAACAAATAATCATGGGTTTTGATAGTTCATAGACTTGTGTGCATGTTTTATTTTCCATCTACTTAATAATGGGCTGAACTTAAAAGTTCATATATAATAACTTTATAAAGAAAAAATAATGGTCATAATTTTTTTAATGAAAATTTAAAATTTTATCTAATGAACTCATATGGAGTAATATATGTTGACTTCCAATTTACTAGTTTGAGCTATGTCATTGGCCCTTGAATGTACATTTGAAATGGTGTTTGAGAATTCAATCACACATCCATAGATCCCGGATTTATTGAACCACGAGTAAATATTGCAATCTACAATCCATGTCAATTTATCACATAACTTCTCATTGGAAGTAGAATATGTGTAAAAATGTTGAATAATCAATGTTTTGGTTTACTTGAATGTAAGGTGTTAGAGAATTGCATTTCTTACACATGTATAAAAATATTGTGGGTGCTTAAGTTTTTCTAGAACTATAGTAATTAATGGCATCACTCACAAAAAAGATGTCAATATGTAATAATTTATGTTTCGTTATAATAGACAATCATTATTTATTTATTATCAAAATATTTATGCCTATTAATATTAAAACCAAAATTAAAGAAATCATATGCCATGTGTACATATGCGTGGTAGAATATAATTATATAGTCATATTTGTAGTTGCAAAAATGACTATGATATCATCCATGAATGGACACAATCAATATTGGATGACATATGATTTTTCATCCATATTTTTAATGAAAATCCAAGCAATCATATGTTATAATTGCACATGCAACTATACTTTGAAGCCACTACCATTGTAGTTGCATATGTAACTATAATAGTTTGCAACTAAGGTGACACATAGGTCTAGAATAAAAATAGTTACAAAAGTAGTCAATTTGGACTTTAGTTGCATGGTAGTCACAAATTTAGGGTTGAAATGGACAAGATTTATTCTAGTGGAACATGTTATTAAACTAGCTTATCTCAATCAATTCTTTTGGTAATAAATCACTAGGTTTAGCCAAAATAGGTTGAAGTGTATAATCCTCTACAAACCTATAAGGTTTCAACTTGTTAATATTAACCAATATTGGATTAGGATCAATTTTATCAATGGTCACTAATAGCACTCTATTTTTAGGTAGACAATATTAAATCTTATAAAGTTTAAACCATTGTTTCTAAAACTTAGGGAATGTGCTTTGATAGCCCCTGGAAAGCATAGAACATAATCCCCAAACTGGTATTTGGTTTCCATAAATTGATTCTAGAACCATAATAATCGGCTCCATTGGTTAAAAGTTACCAAGTTTTATGCTATTAATAGGTTTTCCTGAAGTTTCTCTAGTTTTGATAGGCAACTAATGATCATAACTCTAATAAGTGTTGGATCATGGATTTGTTTTAGCTTGGATGGTAATAGGTATTATGTTGGTAATAATGGGTGTAATCTATAGATAAGTTGAAATGGAATGTGACTAGTTCCAACTTTGAAAGTAGTTCTATATATAAGAAAATAAAACTATGAACATGTGCTCATCCTAGTCATTTCAATTCTCATTCACCAGTTTTGTGAGTAATGCACTAAAGACTTTGTTAATAGACTCAGCTTGTTTAGTCCCTTGTGGATAATAGATTTAGTAGAGCTAGTATGTCTTAATGGGTGCAAATTCTTTAAGGTGTACCAAAATCTTGTCACAGTGTCACCCTTTTCTGTCTTTTTTACCTAGTCTTTTTTTACCATGTAAGGACACATTTATGGATGATTATGATGGAATCTAGAATTATAATAGTCTAAAATATAGTCTTTCTGAAATTATTGACAACTTGTGATTCATTATTTTTATGGGGATCAAAATATAAGGTAAAAAAGGATTGCAGTAAGGATTAAGCCCTTTTTGTTTTGTGTGGTACACCTTAAAGGATTTTCACCCTAATATAAAATATCAATTAAATAAAAAATGACATCATTAATGAAATGGGTACCTTGATTAGTCACAATTGTAAGTGTATAGCCAAATCGAGTGAAAACGTGATTATATAAGAACTTTGTAGTAATAGCAGTTATGTTGGTGCATAAAACTTTCGCCTCCACCCACTTAATGGCATAATCAGTGGTGATTAAAATGTATCGATTGCAAAAATAACGATTCATCGATTTGATGGGTCCAATGAAATCTAATCCCCATTTCTAGAAAGGTTCAAGTAGAGGAGTAATTGATTTTACCATATTATGTGTTAATAGGTGCCTGATTTCTAACACAAGTCATAGGTTTGACAAAATTCATGAACATGTCGGTTCATAGTTGGCCACCAATAACTGGCATCAAGGATCTTTCTCATAGTGATGTTAGAAGATAAATGTCCTCCACCAACTCCATTATGTAACTTTTATAATATAATTAACACTTATTCCTGTTACGAAACATGACGAAACCTATTGTTTTGTCCAAATCTATACAGTACTCCATTTTGTAGCACAAATGGCTTAGTTTTCTAAACTAAATATTGTTTCTGTGAAGTAGTAAATCATTTTGGCATCATCCCTTCTGACAAATAATTAAACACTTTGTACCACTCTGGCTATAAAATGAACATGTGAGCATTAGTGGTTTGGTTAGGTGGGTGATTGCATACTAAACTAGACCAATTTAAGCAAATGTGTTTTCCATAAGAAGTCAAAACCCTGTTGGGTGGGAAAGTTAAATTTGAAATTTCATTTCCCACTAACCCATGTGGCATTTTTACAAAAAGTCACCCATGTAGTAGGTCACCACCTTCAATTTGCTTTTGCACACGGGATTAGGTTGTGTGCGTACATTGTTTTATCATTTTTTCAAAAATGTTTTTAGTATTGTGATCATTACATTGAGCTCAAGTGTTATGGTTTTTGTGTTTCTTATTTTTATGACATGTCTATTCCAATGTCTAATGGTAAGCCATCTACAAATGTCAAACATACTAACGTTCACAAGAAATTATTGTTGACAAGTGTTGGACACAATATTGACATTAACAAGAAAGTGAAGAAGGAGGTTGTTAATCTTAGTTTTAATGCTCAATGTTTTGCAAAAACATGCTTTGGTGAAGTCCTTGAATTGTTTCCATTTGTCAATAACCATGGTTTCATTATAAAAGATTTTGTAGACAAGTATGACTTGGGTTTCATTGGACTAAATCCAAGACAAATTAAGTTGCCTACATATTGCACAAAGGAGGAGGTAGAAAAGTTGTTTGGGCCCATTGTTAACAAAAATGGGCACCACTACATGGAATGTATAGATCCAAAAATCCTTACACGAGTAGAAAGGCTCTAGATGATTACCCATTAAAAACCTTATGTTTTGTCTTCTAGGGTCATAACATTAAGCCTAGTGTGAGGTGACTTTCCGTCCCTCTACTCCCGGTTCTACAAGGTGATTATGCATGAAAGCACAAATGCTACTAATGGAGGAAAAATACAAATGTAATTTTGGAAGTTAGATTGCGTTTGTAGTTGAAATTAAGTAACCTACCTCCTATGCATTATTTATGATTAAAATTGATAGATATATTTTTTCAAGCTCACACACTACACGTTCTAGGATTTATGCCAAATTGTCATTCATCCAAACCAATGTTTAAGGACTTAACACCATGTCCAACCTTGCTGCAGACCACTAGTCACTTAAAATGTTGTTTCTCACACATAAATTGTCCAAATTTAGCTTGCAATAGCTTTCTAGAAAGCTAACAACAAGGCGCAACTACCTACCAAATCTCATGATCTGCAACCACGACAGTAAGGAGTTATACCACCAAACCCGAGAGGGTTTTACAAAGGTGACGATCAAACCTTGCTGCAGACCACTAGTCACTTAAAATGTTGTTTCTCACACATAGATTGTTCAAATCTGGCTTGCTATAGCTCTTTAGTAAGCTAACCACAAGGCGCACCAACCTATCAAATCTCATGATCTGCAACTACGACAATAAGGAGTTATACCACCAAAACCGAAAGGGTTTTACAAAGATGATGATCAAACCTTGCTGCAAACCACTAGTCACTTAAAATGTTGTTTCTCACACATAGATTGTTCAAATCTGGCTTGCCATAGCTCTCTAAAAAGTTAACAACAAGACACAACTTGCTACTAAATCTCAAGATCTGCAGCTAAACTAGTGAAAAGTTATGCTATGAAACCCGAGAGGTTTCTGAGATTCTCTAGAGTTCCAACCTTCCAACACTATCACTAGATTTTTATTCTACTTTTCTTCCCTCTTCCCTCTACCAACATTAAACATTATTTTCCTCTTCAAGAAACTTGTCAAACAAGTGTTCAAGGTTACATGAAAATTATCCCTGAGGCAAAGAGAGAACCCCCAATCATCCGAGTTCGCCTTTTAAAGAGAAAGAGAAGGGAGGTGAAAGTGGATCCAAAGCTTGGTGGCCATTGGAATGTTCCATGCTTGGTGGCCATTGGAAGGTTCCAAGCTTGGTGGCCATTGGAAGGTTCCAAGCTTGGTGGCCATTGGAAGGTTCCAAGCTTG
>Ga0116227_10002346_pt1 | contig 43181 bp, 26 predicted proteins | sample S1TSphgellanicum_FD_89693 | JGI IMG/M metagenome (GOLD analysis project Ga0116227, IMG submission 89693) | Host-associated microbial communities from peat moss isolated from Minnesota, USA - S1T2_Fb - Sphagnum magellanicum MG | ecosystem: Host-associated > Plants > Peat moss > Unclassified... | reverse complement strand
TTTTTTGTGTGAGTTAAACTGCCCGAACCTTTTTTTTTTTTTTTTTTTGACGGGTGCCTTATGCTTCGGGTTCTCACTTTAGTTGTTGAAGCAATCAGTATTGCTGCAATTTTTTCCCCTTTAGTCTGCCCTTTGCTCTCTTGTTTTTTCACCTTGTCATGTTGTCAACCCATAACCTCCCATGTTAGGAGTTTACACCAAGTGGCACCTAACATGCTTAGGTAGCATGTGCCAAAGGTCTCCCTAGCATGTTTACCCTAGCACCCATAACATGGACCCAAAACATGTCTAGAAATGCCCCTCAAAAAAAAAAAAAAAGTAGGGCAAAGGGCAGACTGAGGGAATTTTTTTGCAATAGTACTCTTGTTTACAATTATGGGCATAAGTAATGTTAGGGCATTATGATCATATTTTCTTTTCAAATTCTCTAGAAAGTTCCTTACATATGAGATGTTCCCAATGTTCCTTCCTTTCGATTGCCTTTAGATTTTCAAAAGCTTAGTCACAGCTCTCAAATGGAAAGTGCTTTCCGTGAGCAGCAAGAAGAAACAGAGCTCCATTTTAGTGGGCTTTCCATTAGATATTTTCTCATGTAGTTTTCACTCGGTCCCACATTTTTTAGGAATGTTCATGGTTTGTAATTGTTGTTGTGTGAACCCTGACTTTTTTTGAACTTCACACGACATTTCCTGATGCAATTTTAGCTTGTTCTCACATTTTGGGGAATATAGTAGTAGTAGTAGTAGTACTACTACTACTACTATGGCCATTTCAACACATGTTCATCAAACAAATAATTAATTAATTTTGAAACATTCATTTCAAGAAATGAAATATTCTTAAATATTCCCTATTTTCTTTCACAATATATACTTTTTGGAAAAGATAATTTTTGAAAATTTCAACATTTCTGAAATTAATATAATTAGTGTCAAATTGGCCAAGGTACTAGGGTAATAATATATGTTTTTGGTCATCTAATTTCAACAATAAAAATGATAGTATTTTACAATTAGGCACTACCATAGTAGTACAGTTACCATTCCTTCATTTTCTTGTGGAATATTTATTTATTTCTTGTTTTTTCACTCCTGCAATAACAAAAATAATTTCATAAAATTTTGGCACTTTCAAAGGCGTGGCCATTTAGACTTGCAATGAACAAAATAACCATGTACAATGAATGACAATATAATTTCTAGAATTTCCGGGCATTGTGGACAGCTAATTTTGAAAATTGTTTAATTGCTGGAATGGAAAAGGAATTAGGGTTTACTAAATAATGAACATTTTGTTTGGATTAGTTGAATTTTGAATATTTGTATGCTTTGTTTCTTTAAAGAATTAATGTGTTCCGGGATTCATAGATTTTGATCTGGATGGTTGTAATTGCTTCTTTATTTGAATTGCACATTTACTTCTTGGCTTCCTAACTTCAAAGGTGTGTTCCGAGTCCTTGTTATTATTATTGCTTGTTTTTACAATCAATTCTTTCTTAATGGGTTTCCTCAGGTTTTGGGGTAATTCTTTGTAATTGCTTCTTTAAGACAAGATCATCTATTGGATTTGCTCAGATCCCTTGGTCCTTTAAATTTTGCTCATTTTATTCCATAGTACCTTGGCTGGTTTGGCAGAAAGGGCTCTAATAATTTTATTTTTTTTGGTCAGTTATGTTTTGGCAGTATGCCTAGGTACTACTGTAATCTAGGGTCAGTTTTCACATTGACAAAACGAATAATTATTTTTTCAAAAAAAAAAAATCGTTTTCTGATTTTTTAATTATATGTTTTTTCATTATCTAGTATGATATTGTGATATGAGTAGTGAAATTATCAGAGTGTAGCCTATGATAATTATGATGATTTTCAACATGTCAACTTCATATTTTCACAAAATTTCATGTAATTATTTTGAGAAATACTTAATGACAAAACTGACCTTAGGGTAAGGTATAGTAATCAACTCGGATCGAGGATTTTGGGGAGTGACTTTCAATTGCTTTGTTTTTAGAATTGATCCTTTTGTTAGGTTTTAGGGGTCTTTGCACTTTCTCCTTTTAGAGCATGCTCAACAGCAGCCCTCAATTGGTATTTACCACATCCAGTGTGCACTGTTTAGTTTCTCCCTCATCTCCACCCATGAACCCCAAAAAATGAACTGTACGAAGTGAGAGATTATTTGAACTCTAACCACCTGGGCTGATCATTGTAGTTGGCCAATGAGAAACAGTCATTTCCTGGGCTACTGGTGCTCTAGGGGGGCCCTGGTAACATTTGCACGTTTCGAGGCCAGGAAGCAGTTTCACAATGCTTTTCTGCAAATCTTATCCAAAAGTACTGTGCAAGAGGCTTTTTACTGCTGCCGTTGGGCATGCTTGCAGGGTTGATTATCTCTCTGCCCTTGAAGATATTTGGAGTCTGAGGCACAATCTCTTGTATGTCAAGCAATGATCACTACCTTAAGGAACACTTAGCTTTTAGTGGTTTCAACTAAGTTTTTTCTAACTTTCATGTGGAAAAACTATTGCTATATTCTATTGGATGAAGAAAGTAACTTTTCTAAAGTGAGAGACCCTCAGTGTAGGGTTCAAACCCTAGGGTGAGGGGAGGGCTTTCACACTTATAAGGTTTTGGATGAGGCGGTTGTCAAGCACAGCTCCCTCCCCTCTCTTGGGAATACAACCCATTTACCCATTGTAAAACACAAGGCAAACCTTATAATAAACCAGAAAAACTTGCTCGGATTCTTTTTAGTGTGATTAGAGTGCATGTTATTGAGCCTATTTTTTTCTCTACTCTTTGGGTTTGGGGGGTGTTTGAATTGAACAAAATGCTTGCTCTGGTTTGGTCATTATGCCCCCTAACACCTTCAGCTGCAGGCATTATGGGGGTTGGGTGTGTGCGTGCTCGGTACTGTTACTCCCCCATAAGGCCTGCAACTGAGGGGTTGAGTGGAGTTCCTAAGTTTGCTTTGTTTTTTCTTTCTTTCTTGTTTTTCCTGTGTTTCCTGGTTGAACTGAAAGTCCATTAGGTATAGCTTCTTCTACAGTAACAAGGTGTTTTTTTTTCATTGACGAAAATTTGCCAAATTTTGACTAGAAAAATTTATGATTTCGCATGGAAAAACATGACCCAAATTCGCCAGATTTTGAAGGAAAAAAAATTCCAAATCTACCAGATTTAGTGTGATAAGTTCCATTAGCTAGCCAAAATTAAAGAGGATTCTCTTTTTTCCCCCCTAATTTCATATATAACATGTAGCCAAATTTGGCTAAATTATTTTCTGGATGATCACCAATTTGGTTACATCACAAAATCCTTAAAAGAAACCTCTGCTTCTATTGTGACTAGAGGCACTTATTTTTGTGCGCACCACCAGCTTTACACTTTTCATAAAGCTCTCCCCAGATTTCAGTAAGGCTCAACTTCCCAAACAATGGATATATTGTGGTTCCCTTCCTTTGTGACTATTTTCATAAGGCCCAACTTCCCAAACAATGGATATATTGTGGTTCCCTACCTTTGTGACTATTTCATGACAAAAAAAATCTCCAAGGCTTTTTTATGTGGGGTCAAAGCCGTGGAACAAGGGCATTATCATGAACCAGGCCTATGCTTGGCCCCACTTCACATGATGAGTCCTTGTTTTGGTAGTGCCCTTTGTCTTCAGGCTTTACTCTAAATTTACACTTGCAAACTCTGCATTTGCTAGTGAAAACAAGGCATCACAAACACGCCAGCCCTGCCACTAAATACGATGTTGGTACATCTACTTATTGTGTACACACTCTAAATACCAAAAAAATCCATTCATAATATCATGTAATTAAAAAAAAAGACCTATGTTAATCAGCACGAACGTAAAAGCTAGTTTTCTTTTAAAAACAAAAAATTACACATTCATACCAAGGAAAAACATATTTTTAATTTTATATTGAATTGAAACCCCATTTTATGGACTAACACGTAAAATTGTGTTTTTATTTCAAGATCTATGATTTTTGAAATTTTAATGTTTTAAAGCTAACACTCACTTAACATTGGTTGTCATCTAAGATTTCACCTAAGATTTGATGGTAGCTAACATTATGGATTTGAATGCAACATGAAAATGGTCTCTCTTAATATGAACTTTCCATCTTCAACTTAGCACTAGGTGTATGAACTTTGCATCTTCAACTTAGCACTAGGTGTATGAACTTTGCATCTTCAACTTAGCACTCGGTGTGATTGTAACACTAGAGAATATCCTATGGACCATTCTAGTTTTCATTTGGCCCCGCAGTTTGAGGAATGTTTACCAAGTGTGATTGTGAATTCTCAACTCATTTTTTAATGAAACTCATTGAACATTTGTCATTTTGATTGTTGCTGATTTGAACTTGCCATGTTGTGACAAGCAATGTGCACGTGTGGTCATTACTGATGAAGAAGCTGGAAGAAGGTAGAAAAGACAGCAATTTCTCATGAAGCAGTGTCCCACTTGTATGGGAAATTGCCTTCTTTTCTACTTGCTGCAGGATGGACCAATTCTACCAGGACCCACATGAATTTCTTCAAGTGGGTGAGTTCTGTTTGGGTGAAGGAATACTTTTCTTTTTACATGCCAGTGCAAATGTGCAGGAAGAAATTCAAATGTTGGTGAAAAAAAACTCTAAAAACCCATTCTTAATTGACCAGAATTACACTTGAGGGATTCAAAAGCAATGGGAAACTTGATGACTCTGTGTCAGATTGTGCTGTTGAATCTTGAACCTGGCACCTGTTTCAAGGTTCAAAATATCAAGAGTTTTTTTGGTTTGGTTTGGTTTGGTTTGGTTTGTTATTGTTGAAATGAGCACTTCAACAATTGGGACCAAACTCCCAGAACAAGCTAAGTGGACCAAGACCAACCCAATCTCCAACGCACAAATTACAATGTAGGTATGCACAGTAGTAGAACCAGGAATACATGGCATTCCACAAGATCAAAGGTGTTATCTTCATCACAGATGGTACGAGTGTGGTAAACCAATGTGTATTTAGTTCTCTCAACTGAAGGGTTGATGAACCCTAAGTCCTCTTGTGCAGAGTGCAACAAAAAAATGTATATATATTTATATTCGTCAAGGATTTATGAACCTGAGTCTTCTGCATGATTGCATTACATACATTCAGCATTTATCCTTTAACACTAGTTGTAGTCATTCCTAATCTGGTTTCAGAAACAAAAGTTCAAAGTCCCCTGGATTACAGCCTCAATTCTTTCTTGAGTTTCAGGTTCAAAACTGTGATTGATGAGCAATTGAAGCTTGGGAGGCTCACAAGTGTGATGCTGAATTCAACTACTTGTTGTTGGTAATCATCCTCATACTTTTAGCCTCATATTTTCCTCACATTTAGTCCATTTTGAGTGATTTAAAACTTGATGGGTGCACCAACTAAGGCTTTACAAAACTTCTTTGTATTTCAGAGGCAAAGATGCAATGATCAAAGATTTTAAGCTTGAAATCCTAATTTGTTTAATTGACCCATCACCAAACATTGAGCCCCATTACACCAAACATGCGCTATCTTCCCCATTCCTTTACAGAATTGATCAATTTTTGGCGTTGGAAGAACGAGGTGGAGGCTACAAATGTTCTTTCAGCTTCAGAAGGAGAGGAACAATGTGTGAGGATGTGACCTCCTTTGAGTTTCTAAGCGTTCACTCATCGGCCTATCTACAACACTGGCAGTCATCCATGAGAGGAATTAGCCAAGTTTGGCCACAGGTCAGAGAGGAAAGTAGAAAAGTTTAAGAATCCTGCTATATTTTTGCAACCTGCTGGAATCCGTTGTATAAATATGGTGACTTTGGCATTTTTTTTCTCACCAGAATCCTTTGTGGCAACTTATTGCATAATGACTTTGTCCTTGATCATGGGTTCAAAAAGGCCACATTGTGTAAAGGCTCATGAGTGGCTTTACCATTCTGCAATATAAATAAATATTCGGCAAGAAGATGCAGGAATCGTAAAGGTACTACCATAGTCTGTCCTTTACATGATGATTCATGAGTGTATAAAACTTCCAAGCTGAGAAGAGCGATTTTTGTTTGTCCATGTTCCAACTGTGACGCTCCCCAATGTTGCAGAGACTACTGAGTATTCAAACAAGAGGCTCAATAAATAGTCTGTGTTTTCCAATGCCTTCACTTATTTATTAGTTGGGGTACTCAATGTTCTCATATTAAAGAAATTTCTTTTGTATCCATGAAGCTCCAAGATTGTGTTGTTGGAGAGAGATGTGGTGTATTGTGTTTGCATGTCAATAGAACATTGCTTGGCCATACCCATTTTCTGGTGATGCGGTTGCTCCTTGTCACTAAGTCATAGATGCCACCGGTCCCCTTCTGATCTGTTTGCAAAGCTGAACATGTGTTGAACCCAGAGTTTGTGGTCAGCTGACATGTTCTACAATGACATTTTTGGGGACTGGCCAGCAGGGGGCACAAAACAGTATGTGATCTGAATGCTCTGAATCTGCTCATCTCCTGCCTACATTTCTGCATTACCAAAGTTTCTGTCTTCATCAAATCTCTGAATGAAGTTAGTGTAAAAAATTAATCTAAGCCTCTGTGGTCTGTGGAGAACACTGGGAGCCAAGCTTTCTGCGTGTGAACTTGAGTGGAAAATATGTTTGAAGATATTGAAAATGGAACCAAGCTTTGGATCTTTCGAAACTAAATTGAAAAGGAACACAGCTGAAGTCTCCATTGAGATGAAGATGTCATTCATTGATCTGCTTGACATTGTTGGATGCTTGTGTATTTTAGGCTACACTAGTTGAGGAGCAGATGTGAATATGTACAGAGAATTTACCTCAACCTTTTAATTCATTGCTTTACTTGGTCGAAGCGTACGGACAATTCCAGTCCAGATATTGGAATGAAAACATGGTTTGGAACAGCCACAAAGGTATGATCTTTTGCAGTTGACAGACCTTTCAATTGGGTTCAAATGTGGCAGTTGTCTGCATTGCAATTGTGAAAGAGGGGGATGATCCTATTGAATTTGGGCATGATATCAAGTTCATTCCATTTGATGCAACATGGACACTGTAAAAACTTGTGCAACAAGCAGTGTGTTGCTCTTTTGATTTCTTTTGCTGGATCTTGCCTTTACCTGGCCTTCAATCGAGGAGCTGAAAATCGGTCAACTTGTAGCAACAGGATTCAGTCTCTAGAAATAGCACAAAAACACAAACTACCATACATGTGAGGTTCATGCAGGCTTTCTGATATATCAATGAGCTTAACATTTGTGACCTAAAACGTACCTACATCTGCGTTATAACCAGTGGTGAAGAATATTTTCTGTTTCCAGGAGGCCCCATTCTTTAGCTCTCCATTCCTTTGATTAACATGTTTCTCATACAGGGGAAAGCTAGAACGAAATACTTTAGTAACCATCACAAGCTTGGCTTGTTGCAAGTTGAATGAGAATACTACTGACTTTATCATAGCCAACATCAAGACTTAGTCTTCCTTGAGTCTAGGAATGTGACAGACACTGCTAGGATGCAAATTTTTGTATATCGTTTTGCTCTTTGTCATTCATGAGGACATTCTGATGTACACTCATTTACACCCACTGTCAGGAACAAGAAGGTTTTATGGGTGATGAGCAATTTGCATGGAATTCTGGGTGAGTTCCATCAAAACTCCTTCAGTACCGACAGGTCCAAGTAAGGTTTTTCTGCAACTAAAAGAGTGGGTCAGTATGATTTTGAGTCTAGAGCAGAAAGACTTGTGTATTTTCCTTTGCTGTTTGCAGTTCCAGTGAACCAGTCCTTATATTTCCATTGCCAAGAGAATTACAATGTTTCAATGGGGTTGGGTTTAGCCCCAAGAAGTTAGACAACACGGATCACTTGCAATACTTGGTGTCAAAGTAAGAGAGAGGTTTTATGATGATTGGCAATTGTAAGCATTTTTTTCCCAAAGACTTTCTTTGTAACTAACTATTTGATGGGGTGTAGTCAATTTCTGTTTGCCACAGAATTTGGAAGATCTGAACCCAAGAGGAAAGCTGGTTTCCCAAGGGTGTCAGCAAGAGTGCATGCCCTTGCACATTTGGTAAAGCAGCTTTAGTGTTCATCTTCATTCTTCGACCCACCAAAAATTATATTACTTGGGCTTCAACTTGCTCTGCATTAAATGGAGTGAGATGATCAACCTTTTTTTTTTCCCTCTCTTCTTATGTCCTAATACAATTATCGATATTCATCATTATTTATGTCAATGTCAAATCTAATTTGAATTAATATAACTATTATGGACATGAAAAGGTACATGTTAATTTGTCTTTTTCATATCCATGTTGGTGGGTAGGGAAAACAAGAGAGATAATTATTAAGAAAGTTAGTAGGAAAGGAAATAATTACTAGAAAAAAGGTGAAATAGTTAGACTTGAAAATAAGACAATTGTTTTTAGAATTATCTTTGGATTTGTTCAGGGATGACCATACCAAAAATTATGCAAAATCAATTTTCCAAGAATAATCATACTACAAATTATGCAAAATTTCCTAGATTCATCGATTTTTTGATATTTTCTACCCTTGTCAATTATATGGGCACATTTTCGGGTTGATAACTAATGAGTTTCTATAGTTGATTCTAATACCCACACAATAATGATTATCACAACTAACATTTTTCAATAGGAAATAATGTTGCTACAATCAGTTTTTTAATTTTTTGCACCCTTGCTATGTGCTTCTACAATTTTACATCTCCTTACAATATTAAATTGTTACAATTCACATTCTTAAAGTGAAGAGTACTCATAAATATTCTATCTTGCCTTTGTGGGGGTCAATGTGTCATTTGAAAGACTTAACATAATGTTCATGAGAGATCTTTTATAATTTCCATTCATCACCAATACACCATTATTTCCAATAAATATTCAACCAACTTTAACAATCATATAAATTTGACTAAAAAAATCATAAATAAAAATACAAGAAAATTACATTCATTGAAGTAACATCATCTTAATAGAACAAATGCAACAAAACAATGACATCCAATAATATGCAACTCTTTTACAAAACCTTTGAAATGAATTACAAAATGTAATCAATAATCAATATGATACACATTAATTGTATATATGGACACTAATAGTCCTTAAATTTTTTTGATATGTAATGACATCCAATACTTCATAAAACAAATTATTTTGACTAGTGAAACTCAAAATTTACCACTTTTTTTGAGAGTATACAAAAAAATGAAAGTCATAATCATCAAAAATCTAAACCTTAAATTAAGAATTGTCAATAAAATTGTTGGTTATATTCAAAATATTTCAATCAAAAAATCCCAATGGATTCACTAAGATCATTTGATGCACCCACCTACAAATGTTTTTGTTGATTTAAACAAATTCATTAAAAAACACAACACCTTACAAGACATAACATTACAAGGTCTATCCAAAAAAACTCACATCAATAATACTCATATTCAGAACCTTTTGATATCATCATTACTAGAATCAAAGATCTCCAAAACATTTAACATCAATAAATTTCAATTACTACTTGCCCCTACTTTTAATCTCATGAATTTCAAAACTGAAGAACAAACATTTGACCACTTGATCATAAATTTGAAACAACCATTCAATGATGTACATAATTAAAATGCACAACATATATGTAATGTAATCATATTTTTAAAATGGACTCATAATTTTAAGGGATATTTCTATCCAACAAATATGTAAAACTAAATTCAAAAAATAATCATTAGAGATGACAAATCCCTTTCAAACAAAATGCCAATAAACATAATACACCCATCTAATATAATAAAAGTCAAACTAAATTACCTCACATCAAAATCAACAAAAAGATTTAAATATCTATTAACTCATATAATGAGTTTGGTGATTATAATACCATTGAATATTGGTATGAAGATCTCCAATTAATTAAATAGATGAAAATTTCCTTCTTGACATGAACAAATGGCTATTTACAACCTAAAAAATATTATGTAAATATTGTATGTTAAAAATTTACAAACTTATGATATAAACAACATATGTAGGTAAACAAAAGAAACACATGTAATCATTGTATTGTAAAACCTTTTAGAAAAAAAACACATGTCCATTCCTTATTTGCATTGTACAATTATAATATTGCATATGATTCATCGTATGATGTTTTCACAATAGCATATGCAATAGATATTGCATTTGGATTTGACCCCAAAACAATCTCATTATGTTTTACGATAGATGTGAGCACATTTACAAAACTCCCCAAATAATAGATAGATCTTTCCATTCTCAAAAGCTGTGTAAATATGTAACACATCTTGCTAAACCAACTATATATTAAGATGATAATGGAAATACAACTATTGTTGACTTGGTTTTTATCTTGATCATAATGATGTCAATGGTCTCATTGGTCTCATTGATGAAAAATGACTTCGTTTTGAATAGACAATTTGTTCTTTCTTATCATTTGATTGTCACTCACAATGTGAAGCAACACGAAGCTCAAGTTTGACAATGAAAAAAAAAAAAAAGCCACGTTCCCACCAAATTGCTTTATCAAATCTTGAACTATGCAAAAAACATGTTGCTCGCAAAAAGCTTAGCCAGTCTTTGCCATCACAGTGGCACACCTGCAGCTAAGACCAATATAGAAGAGACAATGACAAAGGGACAAGGGACTTCCATGCAAGAACAAACACTATTTTCCTCAAAGTGATTGGTATCCGCCACCATGATTGCTAGAGCTCCCAAATATTTCTTGGAAATGAACTTTGAGGAAGAACAAAACTCGCCATGGGTTTAGGGGGTTTAAGGGTTTATGTAAAAACCCTAAACCCCAAAACCCTAAAACCCTTGGTAGCTTCGGCCACATGTCACCCAAGTAATTAATTAATTAATTTTGAAGATTCCATTTCAAAAAATTGAATATTCGGAAAGATGCTTCATTTTCCTAATTTAATAGGAAATTTTTGGTGGATCTTTACTTGGATCAAGAGCATGTTAAGTGCATGTCTTTCCTTCTCTCTCCCCCCCCACCCCTTTTTTTAAAGTATTAGTAAAATTTACAAAATAATGCAATAGAATAGGAGATGAAGAGCATAAACTCACCTTTTGATTTTATTTTTTTTTGGCATCCATTTTTTAAAAATTGAAACATTGGAAATTACCAAAAAGAAAAAAGAATTCAAAGAATTTTTTTAAAAAAGAGCATTCATTACATTATTTTGCCGTCTCCTTTGGTTCCCCATGTAGATGGATCAAGTGTTACATGCACTCAGATCATTAAGTACATGCATTTGTTATTCTTGGGGTTTTTTCCTTCTTAAGTTTTCTTTGAATATTAACAAAATACACAAAATGAAGACAAAGAAAAGAGAGTTTGAAAATCATGCTTACATTGATACAATTGCTTTCCCTTTATTTTTCCTTCTTCCTTGGATCTTCTTCATTTTTTCCCTTCTCTTTTCCTTGTAGATGGAGAAAGGGTAACATAGCAAGAACAATCCATACATGTCTTCCTTTTGGTACTTATGTCTTTTTTTAAATACAAAAATACTACCCAAGAAAAGGTTGAGAACATTAATTACACTTTTATTCTCTGTTTTAATCTTTTTTCACATTGCAAAAGCAAGAGTAAAAAGAGCATAAGCACACATGTTTTGGTATAATTTGGGGTTTATGAAATGTAATTTAAGATTTAAGTTATTTAGTGTGTCATTTTCTATTAAAAAAAATATTTATGTTATTAAGAATATATGCTAAATAAGGAAGGAAGGAAGGAAGGAATAACACGAAGGGGATGAAGGCCATGTATGGATGGCAAAAAAACTTCATCCACATGGCATGGCATAGGGCATTTGTCACCAATGGCAAAGTATGATCTAGAATCAACCCAAATCCAATTTCTCTCTCATCACCATCTTCCACCATGTGTAGATTTCTTCCACATGAATAGATATGGTGCTGGTAGTTGCTAGCAAAAAATCCATCTATGAAGGAAGGAAGGAAGGTAGTTTGTTTGTCACAATTGAAATCTTCCAAACCATGGTGCCTCTTGTTGCACTCTTGGTATTGTTGGAAAGCCTGCCCTGGATGAGTTAGTAGGGGTGCACCAAGTTGGGTTCATAATGTTTCCACTTGCAGTGGAGAAGTAATTGAATATTGAGCAAATTTTTTCATTGAAAAATCATTTAACCCAAAACTAAAAGCTATTGGGGATTTTGAGTGGGGATCCAAGTGATATTGTTGGAAAGCCGAGTCAATGAATAGGATTTAATGAAGGCAATTTGAATTTTTTTAGACCTAAGGTGTGGGAAATATTGGATTTTGAGTAGGAAATTATTATTTTATTGGAAATTAATTTTAAATTTTAAATGGTATTTTGACAATCAAGCTTTGCCATCAAAATGCCATTCACACTTGGAGCAATAATCCTATTCACACTTGGGTCAACTCACACGTGAGCAATAATCCTATTCACACTTGGGTCTACGGCAAAAGCCATACTAGTAGCAATAAACAAATTTGGGGGGGGGGGAGAGGTCGGTGATGGGCCCTTGTGTGGCTCCTTAAAATTAAAAACAAAAGAAAAAATAATCCTTGGCCCTCCTTCATCAGTGGCTTTGGGCCATGTGGCCTCTTAATGTCCAATGTTCTAGAGAGATTGGAGATGGGCCCATGTGCGGGTCCTTAAAAAAAAGAAAAAGTTCCGAGGAGGTCCGTCTTCGGTGCCTTTGGGCCATGTGGCCTCTGGGGTTGCCAGCAACACCCAAGTGAAAGAAAAAAAAGTTAAAAAAATTGCATGGTTCAAATCTGTTCCGTGTGATTTTATTGATGGCCCAATAAAATAAAAAAGGGAGGCCCTTTCACTCCATGACGCCGTCTTCTCATTGGTTGCATGGCACCATTTTTTAAAGGGAAAATCAATTGGTTGTGGCATAAAGAGTGTGTAGGAGGATATGTCTTTTTCAAGTGCATAGAATTTTATTTTATTTTATTTTTTTTTTGTTGAATAAAGTTTCCATCCTTCCTATTGGACAAAGAAATTCTGTTAAAATCTTTGATTTTTTTCTATTTTAAAATTTTTATTATGCTATATTGTGTTTTAATCTATCTATGAAGGAAGGTTGTTTGTTTGTTTTGTTTGTACTTATGAGATCCACTGCACCAGGATGCTTCAGATCTCTCGTTCTTGGTGTCTTTGGAAAGGTCTGGACGAGGAGGAGGAGTGCATGGGATTGGTTTCATGACGTTTGGACTTGCGGTACAAAAGTTCTTGAATATTGAATGATTTCTTCACTGAAATTAAATTAAATTAAATTAAATCGTAGCTGAAAATTTCCAAGGAATTGGATTGTGCCTTTGGTGTGGTTGGAAAGATCTTGATGAGCAGGATTGACTGGATTTGGATTCAGAATGTGGGAGATATTGTGATTTCTGCCACTGAAAATTCAAATAAATTCCAAAAAACCAGGTTTTGAAGGAAAAATCAGTTGAGGACATGGTAACACTTTGGCCAATGGCACAGGCCCACATTAGTGTGTACTAAAACTCGATGTATCATACTTTCTTGTCTTTTTTGGTTCACATTGAACACACGAGTCCCAGAAAGTTTCATTTGTTTGAATTACAACTTTTTTGCAAACCATACCTTGTATATTGGGTGATTGACTATTTCCACTTTTGATGGCATGGACCTGTAAAGCATTAAATATAGTAATGGTCTATATGAGTCACCACGAAGAAATTGAAAGAAGCAATATCTTGAAGATATTTGTAGGCAAATATCTTTCCTTTTAAGTGTGAACAAGTGTTTTTCTTTTGACTAGAAAATGTTCCCATCCTTGTTAAATGTATCCAAGTTTGATTATTTTATTGTTTTGATGTGCAAAAAGCCTTACTTTTGGAGGTCCTGTTTGCATGGTGGACAATGAGTCCTACAAAGTGCTCGTTGGATAAGCCCTGGCTAAATTTGGGTGATTAGTGATTCTCACTCTTTGGCAATTGTCCAATCACAACAAAACATGATGTTAAAATACCCTTGCTTTATGAATTTTTGTTTGTTTGTTTTGGTTGCAGTTCTTATCCTTTTTAAAAAATTCTCATTAAATATTTGATTCTTTTTGCTTTTCATTGAGTAACTATTTTGACCTTTTTCAATCTACTAGAAGTGTCAAGTTGAGCAGTGGTTATATAGAATCCCTTGAAGTTTCAATTGTCCAATCTAGTTGAATAAATAGTGCTTTGCATTGGGTGATTGCCACTCAACATCAACCTTACCTTGATCCAAAGGGTTCTCTTCAAGCTACAAATTAATTTTCAACATTTGTTTTTTGGTTGTCATGTTTGAATGTTCTTTAGGTTGTTACAGAGTGTATTCATGTTCAACTCAATAGAATACAATTGTGCATCAACACCAAGATGAACACCATGTATGTCATATAGCAATTAGCCTTGTTGGAACAATTCATGATTTTGACCTTCACGATTAAGAGTGTAGAAGGACATCATTGTTGAACAACCATTATTTTTACCTATCATTGTCAAACAATCTTCAAGGCAATCTTTTGTATCCTTCTAGTTTAAACATGGAATTTGTGTTCAATTCTTGGTTTGGAATTTTAATTCTTGTTGCAATCAATTTGTTATTCTATCTTAGATGGCTTGTTCCAAAGGTGACATCTCGACCCCCTGGACCACCATGTTGGCCCATTGTTGGATCTTTATTCTATTTGGGTAAAATCCCACATCGTTCCATGGAAAATCTTGCAAAAAAATACGGACCAATTATGTATTTGCGCTTGGGATGTATGGATTACATCATAGTTTCAAATGCTGATATGGCCATGGAGGTGTTAAAGATCCATGATGGAGACTTTGCATCTAGGCCTCGTATGCTTGCAGGCAAATATGCAGGTTTTGATTGGTCTAGCATTGGGTTTTCAGAATATGGGGATCATTGGCGCCTATTACGTAAAATATGTGCTACAGAACTTTTCACACAAGCAAGGCTCAACAGTTTTCAACCTGGGCGCCAACATGAGATGGCATGTATGGTGGAGAACATTGCCAAATGTAGCCAAGGAGGGAAATTTGTGGAAATGAGGCCTATTTTTCTTCAACTAACTAGGAATAACATTTGTCGAATGTTATTTGGAGAACGCCCTTTCAAATCAAATGACATCCTTGGAAATGATTTTGATGATTATTTCAAATCTTATTCAGAAATGATGACGGTTGCTGGAAAATTCAATTTTAGTGAACTCATACCAATTTTAAAACCATTTGACTTGCAAGGTCTTGAAAGACACATGAAGCGCCTAAAAACTCGAATTGACATTAGTCTTTCAAACATTTTGAAAGAATACCGAAAGGGCAACAAAACAATTGTTGATTCCACTATGGCAAATTTTGTTGAAATTTTGCTAAATCTTGACAAAAAACTTGATGACAAATCCATGATGGGAGTTTTGTCGGTATGTTCATAACATTACATTCTATTCATTTTAACAAAATGTATGTAAATTTGAAATTATGTTCCTTATGTTCATTAACATTCTATCATGTATTTTATGAATTCATTGAATGTTTGTTGTTTTCATATGACATGATATGCTTGAAGGAGGAACAAATACAAGTGCATTCACCTTGGAATGGGCATTACTTGAACTCATCCTCCATCCTGAAATTATGAAAAGGGCACAAGAAGAACTTGATAGAGTTGTGGGTAAGAATAGGCGAGTGTTTGAGTCAGATCTTCCTAATTTACCTTATTTGCAAGCCATTATCAAAGAGAATTTCCGTTTACACCCTGTAGTTCCATTGGCAGTCCCTCACCTTACTAGTAAAGACACTCAAATTTTGAACTATAAGATTCCTGCAAATACAATTGTATTAGTGAACGTATGGGCTATTGGCCATGATCCTAAGGTATGGAAAAGGCCTCTAGAGTTTGATCCTGATCGAGTTTTTGGTTTGGATATCAATGTTGGAGGATCAAATTACAACTTATTGCCATTTGGATCAGGTTGTCGACGATGCCCTGGTTTGGATTTGGCACAACTCATGGTGCAATGCGGTCTTGCAACAATTCTTCATGCATTTGACTGGTCTTTAAAGCCTAATGTTAAGCTTGAAGACATGAATATGATGGAAGATGTGGGAATAACTTCTCCATTAGTTGAACCTTTAATTGTAGTTGCAAAACCTCGTTTACCAATTGAAATATATAAATGATAAATCATTCAGATGAACAATTAAGGTGGGGAGTATGTTTAACCAAATACACATATGTACTTTGAATTGTGGGACCTATAGACACAACATAAACACACTATATGGTGCCTCAATTTTCTTTAAAAAAAAGTTCACACAAGCCCATTCTATGGTGTTAAATTTAATGTGTCATGATTAGTGAAATGGTAATAAATGGCTAGCATTTTGTTGTTAACATCATGTTTTAAAAATTTGTTTCAATCTATGGTTGTGCTTGTGACATAATGTTGGTTCAAACTTGGCAATTCAAACATTTAACATTTCATATCATAGTCATGTTAAATCGTTCATATTCTCATTAATTTCTTTTTGTTCCACAAATGTGTGAACCAAAAAATATTTGTGCATGTTATATTTGTTTAATTTGCATCTAAGTTTATGGACCCTTGAGTTCTAATGGTATTATTCTAGCCAACAATTTACTTGTGTTATGTATATAATTTGTGAAAAGAATTCTAATGCCATCATAATTAGCAAAGTTTAGTTTCAATGGTAAGTCATAGAATGGATGGCCTATTTTTATTCCTTTGCAATCCTTGTCCTATATTGATCCTTATTTTTTTTTGGAAATCTAAACATTGTTTTACTAACATTACAATGTAATGGGACCTATAACTTGTGATTGAATTTTACTTCAAGATGATGAAACAACTTGGAATCATGGAGGCTTGAGTAATGTATTACATCAAAACCCATCCATGTTTAGGATATTTGCAACTATGTCCCAAATTTATCGGGCATAATCATGTGCCCCATCCACTTGTGCACGATCAACTACCTCCTTTGTTATCAGGAGTACATGACAAGGGTACATTATTTTATCAACTTGATGACATGCCATGTTGACTTGTTTGAATGATTCCTAGGTTTTAATTTTGGTCTTTAGGTCATTTTTACACAAGGGTCAATTAACATTGAGCAATTTATTTGTTACTTAAATCAAAGTTTTCATTTGTTCAATTGCTTTCAAGTGCCCTATTTTGGCCCATTACTAATAGGTTCCTTAGTGCAATTGACATTGAACATGAGTTTCATGTTATGTAATAAATTTTGGTACATAATTTGAAGGGAAATATGACATACAATTAATGATATTGTCTATTGGCAAAAAAATTAAAACAATAAAAAATATGGCAAAGAAAAGATGAAAAAATAATTATAATATACATATGAAGGACAAAAGTAAAAAATGAAAATGATATATGTAATGAATTCATGAATTTCTATTTTAATTCCACTTGGGCCACAATAGATTACATTGAAATTATAAAAATTAAAAGTCAAATTAAGTTCTAAAATTAAATACTTGTGAAACAAAATAATTGAATTGATAATGTGATCTCAAATGTGAAATGAGCTTGATTATGACATTACATTATTTTAATTAATTTATGTGATTTCACTTTTTTTTATTTTCATAATTAAATTTGATAAAATTTGAAAATAATGTAGTTTATTTACTATTGACATTAAATTCATGGAAATAAAATTAAAATTTATGAATAAAATATATGTGAAATAGTTTCATTGTGAAATAAACAATCTATATGAAAGCATGGTAACATATACCAAAAACAATTGATGAATTAAAGGATAGTTTAAAAATGAACCTATTTTTGACATAAGTATAAGAAAGTAGATTCAAAATTTAATTACATTTCATTACAAAACCATCGCACAATCTATTGAATTTATAATAAGTTGATTACAAAATTTGAAGAACTTTATATAATAAAAGTAGGGAACAAATACTTTTGAAATTGACTTGTCAATATGGCATTCAAAAATATTTTTTCATTGGAAATCTTTATATATATATATAGGATAAATATCATATTATATTCAAATAATGAATTAAAAAAACTTGTACATTTTTTTCCATGTTAAAACATACTTGAAACAAATGTTATTTTGTAAAACATAAATTTAAAATTGCATTTAAAAAAAATATTTTCAAATTACTTTTACAATGAAAAACTAGAAAATTAATCCACAATAATTAAGAAATATTTTGTATTTTATCATTCAAGTATAAAAAAATGAAAGTATTATTATTTTATAATAATTTTTAATGCTATTTTTTGTTGGCTTGATAAGTACATTATCAAGGTAAATTTATGGTCTATTTAATTATCTTGCTTGCAATTACATTACCTTTGAAATCAAAGACATGTACATTTGGATTCATGGCCTAAGTCAAAATGAAAATGTTAGTATGAAAATATTAATCATGTAAATTATGTTTAATTTATAGCATAGATATTTGAAATCTCTCTACAAATTGTTCAAAGTTCATTTCATTTAAACAATATACAAGAAAGAAATCATGTGTCAAAATTTGAACATTTCATAAATTTGAGAAGGGCATGTTTATAATTATGTGTTGAGATTATTTGTCACAAATTGAAAGTGTGATGGATAATGAATGTTAAAATGCAAAATTTTAAAAGAATGTAGCTGTGAAATTGCCATCCATGTGGGTATAATTGTGAATGACATATTCATAGACATGACATCTATGAATGGATTATGAAAACATGTAGTCAAATGTGCATATAATTAAAAACATAATCACACATTGTCACAACCCTAGCCTTGGGTTTATGACCTAGGTTGTGACAAGACAAGAAGGATATGGTCAAAAACGAATCAAACATTAATTAATAAGTGAGTTAAAGAGGGTGAAAAAACATTCTCACATGAAATGCAATGTGTGGGACTAAAATAGATTCACTCACTTTGGGAATCAAAACTTTAAAGGAGCCATGCATTTTTGGAATACTAAAAAACATTGGATAACATTTAGAAAAATCAAACAACATGTTGAAAAATTTAGGTAACACATTGGAGTGTCGAAAGCATTGGGGCTTACCTCACTAAATAAGATGTTAGGAACATTGGGGGTTAAAAACAAAAAGAACACCCACATGTTGAAAACAATGCGAAAATTATAATGCCATGTTGAAAAGCACACCAAAGTGTTGGGGATCACATTGATGTGCTTAAGATGATGCTTGAACAAAGTTTACAAGGTAAATCCAAACTATAAATGTAAAACAATTTTTGAAAAAAAAATGAAAAAAAACTATGAAGGTGGGACATTGTGAAAGAGGGAATTGAGAGATGGATTTGGCCTATGATTTTTGTATGGAACTTTGAAGAAATGCAGGAGAAAATGTGGTATGAGATGCAAATGTGTGTAGAGATTGTAGACATGTGTTTCATGTGGTGGCATTTTTGTTTTTTGTTTTCTTTATTTTTAGGCAAATCCATCTTTGGGTGGTACCACTAGGACCGTCACACCTTGATTTTTATGGACCCATTGAATTTTAAACAAATCATAGGAACGCTTACATAAATATTTTCATTTTTTTTAATGAATACATTTGTTAGGTTCCATAGATTTTGAAATTTCAACAATATTAAGAATACTATGTACTTTGATGTTCTTAATCATTGCATTTAGAAAAAAATTTAAGAATGTAACGCTTGTTACTTTCTTTGAATTTTTTGATAAGAACACAAATTGGAACATCATTTGAAAATGTTTTTGGGTTTTTTTTCCTAAAGTAATTTTGAAGTCATTTTATTTTTAGTTTTTTATCAAACAATTAATTGAATAAGTATAATTTATTTATAAATTTCCAAAGTTAAGGTTATTGATTTCTAAAGGGGCCATTTTTATTAAGAATAAAAATGTTAAAAAATTTCATTTTTAAAATTCCAAAATAAATTTCAAGGCATATATTAATGTATGAAACATGGATAAACATGAGGAAAAAAAAATTTATAGTTGTGAAAATGTTTGAAGGAAAGGGCCAAGGAAAATGACTTGGCCATTTTTGGTTGCTTAATGAATTCCTTGAGGTGGTTCCTAGTAATACCACCCGATGGGTTTTCCCTCTTGCCTTACTTTCCCTTTTAGAGTATGATGAAAATTTAGTATAATTTGATGTAAAATATTATCATTCTGAAATTAATATTACTTGGGTTACACCTCAAATAACTTTCTCAAATATGGAGGCTTGTTGGAGGGTAAGTATTGCATGATGATAGGCCAATATGTAGGCAATTTGATGGAAGGTAACAACATCATTACAAGCAAGCAACAAGGTGGTAGGGAATGTTTGACCATCAACTTTCATAGATACTCATATATGTGTGTTAGAAGGTAGCTACCTTCCTACCTACTATATGGATAATTGAGAATCTTAGTTTATTTTTTGTCTTCCATTGTAATTTGTTGATGTTATGTTGGAAGGTTAGATAATTTTCCCCAAGGCTAATCATTGAAGACTAACCTTTTTCTTGTAATTTTTAAAAGTTTTACTAAGCAACACCTTCTCCAAGTGTTATTTCTTGGGCTATCATGTTCATAGTCTTATAGTTATGTTTGACAACTTCAAACCTCGGTACAAAGCTACCGCTCTTGACACTTGTTTGAATATGAAAACACATGGCTGGACATGCATACCTCCTTTCCCCATATGAACCTACTACCTTCTTTTCCATCTTCCTTTCAATTTAGAGGGTCCAATTTGTCTAATGGAAACAACTCTAGGACATAATTACTACCATAATTTTACTATTGCAAACAAGCTATAACCCATTACCTTATGTTTTGATGAGGTGTCCAATAATTTCATAGGTAAATGCTTTTTTTTTCCCCCCGATCCTTCTAATTCTTCTAATGTCAAACAAACTTGTAACTCATCACATATGATGGTTAATATAGGATGCAAATTTTCTTTTTGAATTTGAAGGATGCATAAGTTTTGGCGTTCGAATTGGTTGTGGCAAATAGGCCTTGAGAGCTTCACGAACCAACGTTTCAATGCCATAGTGAACTTTTAATGTTGGCATGCTTGACAAACAACAATGAATAAATATATTGAAGGCCATTTAAAAGGTGAGAATATGGTTGATAATTTAGATATTGATTGATTTGCAAAATCATGTGTGAGTTACTTTTGTTCAAATCAACATTGGGTGAATATCATTTTTTGCTAAGAACCACCAATAGCTAATATGAACATATTTATGGCATTGTAAATTTAATTATATATATATATATATAGCACCAACTTTTGATGCCTTTCATTTATTTAAAATTTTAATTTTACTACTTCATAAAAAGAAGGAGCACATGATGGCTCCTTTTTTAAAGGTTTGAAATATGTAATAAAACATAGTACAACCATGTGCTCCCTTGAATGGATAAATTACATTTCATGCCAAATAAATAGCATACATATATGATGTTTTGAACCATCAATCATTCACTTAACAAACAAAAGTATAAAACAAATGATGAACATATGATTTATTTTCTTGAAAATAGGTCATCCTTGCACTTGTTGCAATCAATTTTTTTGCATAAATGATGTGTAAGTGGAACTAGTTCACTTACTAACCTACTAACAATTAATATTTAACCTCCTTTAATACATATGTGATATATATATACCAAGATTAATGTATACCATATATTAATTATAAATTATTTTCAAAATAGACATAACCTTATTATAGAACTAACTAATTTATAATTTCTACCCAAGAACTCATATATGGCACCCCATTTGATCTATTGATTTGTGATCTCTTCAATGTGAAAAAAAAAACTTAATCCTTAAACATCACAAGGGACCAATATGATCCTCCACCCCATTGTTTCTCCTACCTACAATGTAGGAGGCTAAAAACTAACACCCCTATGGTACAGGGGACATGTCATAGCATCTTTTTTAAACTTCCAATGTCCCATTTAGATTTTTCGAGCCACACTGGGAGGTTATTTCAAGCTTGGGCAGCATCTAAGAACTCCACCTCCAAATTTTGCTCTTTGCCCATGTTACAAGGGAACATGCCAGACGAGTTGGCTCAAACATGGGTCAACTTTTTTTTGCCTGAAAATGGATGAATTTTGTATGGTTTTGTGTAGAGTTACAATGAATGGCCAATTTTGATCATCCATTTCTTCCTCATCTCAACTTGATTTTGCAAAGTAATTTTTTTCACATCATTCATATATAGATGCCTTCTATTTACTTTAGAATTTTTATAGTTAATAAAGCATGGTATCTTGGTGCAATCCTTCAAAAAAACTTGCAATTCTGAAACGTGTCCAAAACTTTAAAAACTAAACTTTCAATGGTGGGAATTTTCCATTTCTGAACCAAATTCTATGCTTTGCTTAAATCGAAGGATTCAGGTTGAAGTCATGTACAACTCTAATGGAGTTGGATTTTTGAGATTTTTGACAAAATTCACAACTTTTGGGCACATTTGTGAAGGTTGGTGTGACTTTTGGATCGGGACTCTTTTGGTCAAATGTCAGTTAAGGGTTAAAGCTTCATTACCATGAAATTGAATTCTCTAAACCACTATTTGATATTGTATCATGCCAATTAGTGAATTACAGAGTCAAGTTAACTCTGAATTCAGAGTGATCTAACCTCTGGATTAGTTACTTGCAATGACAACTGACAACTCACATTGGATTGTTTTGGGCACCAATAATCTTGAAGGAAGCTCAAGCACTTACACATTGAAACATGTTGACCATATATCCAACAACTAAGTTTGTTGCATATGAAAAGTGTGATGAGATCCAAAATCTGTTGGGGGCTTGAAATTATTCATCAATAACAACTTGATTATCTTGCAAAACCCCTTGATGAATGTTAATTCTTTGGATGTGAGGCTAATAACAACTTCAAGACTTGCTCTGATTTTTTTTTGAGTGGAATTGGAGGGCATGTAACCCAGTGTATTACATTTTGGATTTTGGCAATCAGTTAAGACCTTGAAGCATGTCTAATTTTTTTAATTGATGCTTCAATTGGGTTGCGGTTTTCGATGTTATTGATGCTTCAACTGGATTTTGGTATTTGGATTGCAATTTTCCTGGTATCTCTTTGGTGGTATTCTTTAAAACAAATCCTTTCCCCCTCACCTTTTGGTGGATATGCTTGTGCACTCTTTGTGATGGAGCTATACCTGTTGGTTGTTTCTTTGAAGAAGAGAGAACCACTCAACACTGGAACTAACTCTCCTTGTGATACATGGTCTGAGCTGCCTGTACTACAAATGTATGGGCATGACTGTTGATCAGTGTGTTTGTTTTTGGAAATTTTGTAATTTAGCCAAACTGGCTATCATCCACCCAAAAAGAAAAAGAAAAAGAATCCAAAATTGGCTATATACCAGATATGAAAGTAAGAAAAATTTAACGATGCTTCGACATTCCTGACAATCACTAGAACCCATCATAAACTTCTGGCAATTTGGAAGAAAAAACCATCGAAATGTGACAATTTGAGCCAATTTGTCCATGAAAAATCCATTACAGTATAGGTTAAAATTGTATTTTTCAGGTTGAGATTTGGCAAAATTTCACCAGTGAAAAAGATCATTGGGTTTAGCCTATATTCAGTCATATGCGAGATAGCATATTATCAGGTGGCTATGAAAGGCACTGTGCTGGTATTTTGTATGTGGATCCTAGTCCTTTGAAAGGATTTGGTCCTTTGGTGAATTTGACATACCATAGGATAAATTCCTATTGTTTCTGCAAAGTACTAGGTATCTGAAGCAGGTCACTATGGCTACTTCACCAAGCTCTCCTGATCAAAATTGCAACCATATTAAGTCTTGAGCAGCAGCAGCAAACCCACAAACTTTGCTCAAAAAACAGCCTGCTTTCTTCACACACTGATCTCACAAATGAGCAACAAAATGTCTTTTTTGTGTATCATTAGTTGGTGTGGATCAAATCTCTTGCAAACACTACTTTAGTTCCCTATTTTGCTATCCTTTCTTTCTCATTAGGCTAGAGGTCGATCATTCAACATTGAGAAAAATTCGAACTCAGGTCCATATTGTAGACATGTTTGAAGATTTCATCTTGCCAGAGCAGCAGGGATTTTCCCGAATTCCTCAAGGAGAAACCAAAAACAAAAGAAGACTAGAACAACAAACATCTACTCAGGAACACTCCAGTACTCGAGTCATTCACAATGAAACCAATCATCAACTTCAAGTATTCGAATCTATAAGCTGATTGATGTCTTATGGAACAAGAAAGTTTTGTGAAGAAAGTTCTTGAAGCATATCCAGATTTGTTCAAATCAAATTCAAAGAATTGATGTCGAAAGAAAGATGCTATCCCTTGTTGCTAGCCAATTTCAGATTGATCTCTTTCGTGATCTCATGTTATGTTTTGCAGGCATCTTTTGTTTCTAGTGCCTGCAAAATGAGGAAAATTTCTAGTGTATCTGGAAGGCATGTTACCAAGAGAAATTTTTTTCTCCATTAAGGTCCAGGTATTTTGAAAAGTGGAGTGCTGATTCCAGTGACAATTTATTTTTGTTGGTTAATGCTCTTGGAGTTGGGTAGGAGTAGTGCATTCCTGAAATGAATGCCACTTTGTTGCACCTCAGGTGAGTGCTTATTCTAAGGGAAGTTAAATCTTTATATAAAAAAAACATTTTATGCAATATGTGAAATAGAGGGGCTATTTTTTGGTATGCTATGAAATAATAAATAATTTTTATATTAAAATTAAAATTTTTAAAGATATATATATATATATATTTTTTTTATAATCAGATTTTAAGCACCTATTTATATTTAAGTAGATTATATATTATAACTTTTTTTCAATAAGTTGCACCCTATATTTTTTGCACATCATTTGTAAAAAAATGAAAGTAACCTCCCTTGGTGCTTATTTTGAAAATTCCTTGCTCCTCAAAACAACACTTTCCTATTTTGAAGGATGTAGTAGGTAATGGCCAATGTTGGTTTAAGTATTGGACTTTTGGACATACTAGCTTGGCCTTGGGCCTTGGTATTGTGTACATCTTTTAAAACTTCATTTTAATTCAATCCCAGTATTGGGTCCAAGATTGACTCTTTATTAGTCCATGGTATGTATATATATTTGGTATTGCAATCGATATAAGGTTGCTATTACCAAAGGTCTCTACTAGATTCATACTAGTTGAAAGCTAATATTACTTCAAGTCTTACAGGCCTCGGAGGCTCCTTGCTACTAATATGCATCTTGGTGTTCATACTCCATGCACAAAAGTTTAATGAGTTCAACAAAATGAAGGTATGATGTTCATAGTGGTAATGTCCAAGGATGGGTTTATCTCTTTGTTTGTGAAAAGCATTTGAGGTAAAAATTATAAGGAGTCAATTCAGTGGTAACCAATGTTGTTTTACATGTTTACAAGTTTCATAAATTAAAAGAATGTTGAAATTAAATTTATATAATTTTAAAAAATATGTTAATTTAGCATTTGAAAAAACCCAATAAATATATAATAGCTTTCAGCACGTTTTAAAGTTTGTAACTAGTGTTTTTTGTGCTTGAAAAATATTGTGACACAATGTTTAAGCATTCATGTTTAAATATCATTGTTCAACACTGTTTTAGGAATTTTTGACTAATCTCATGATACCCACATTAGCCATCAAGACTAATCGCAACCAACTTAGGAAGTGCTAGTGACTCCTTTTACCCCATTTTTATCTTTTGGTTTGTCTTGTGTGACTGTAAATGAATAAGAAGTTTTAGCATTTGAAAACACCAAAGAAAAGTTTGCAAATATTGAGGATTAGTGTTGAAAGTCAATATATTGTTCATTTTCATAGTTGATAATAAAAATTGCTATTCCTAATAAAATCTATTTCAGAAATTAAGCCCTTGTATAAGAAATGTAATTAATTGAAATTAGATTGAAGTTTGATTCCTAAGAGAAATGATTTTTTTTCTAGACTAATTCTAGAAAGGTTTTCCCTTTGAATTAGAGTAGCACATACCACCATTTACTTTTTATGATCTATGTGAACATTAACATTTATTTTCACATTAAAAAAACTTATTTGTATATCAAATAAGGATAATGCATTCATGTTCTCAAAATGAATTACATGTTTGTATAACAAATGAAGATATTATAAACAACCTTGCCATGTAAAATTAGAGTTTTTTTGAAAAAAAATGGTATTGCGAATGGCCTTGCCATCTTAAATATGAGAGTTTATAAAATGAGTGAGGTTCTTGTTTTACAATCAATGAATTTAGAAACCAACTTTCCAATTGGGCTGTATAGTCGCTTTGATCACCTAGTTTAAGTGAAGGCTAGGATTTCACTTAAGAGTACAACATGGTGGATGTAAGATGTGGGTGCTACATTAAGGGTAGTGGCGCTCAATCTCATGAGGTGAAATAGACATGTTGTCATGTGTTATGAAATTAGCTGAAAGACATAATTTTGACAAAAGAAAATTTCTAAGGATGGCGAAATAGACATGTTGTAGTGTGTTGTGTTTTGTAATTAACTCAAAGATATTTTGAGACAAAATAATATTTCTAAGGATGGTGAAATTGACATGTTGTAGTGTGTTATGTAATTAGCTGAAACATATTTTGCAACAAAAGATTATTTCTAAGGATGATAAAATAGTCCCATCATGCATGGTTGCCTAAATGGTCTCCATGATTTGCTACAAGCTCACAAAAAAACATGGATCCAGCCACAGAAGGAGGGTTTTGTGTAGTGTATTTTTCTGGGACTATGCTATTGCTTTTAGATCTCTAAGTGACACCTTAAACCTGGCACTTTCTGAAGAATGTAATTAATTAAAAAAAGATTGCATAACTTTCTCACAACAGTAAAGTTATCCATAAAGTCAGGCGATTAGGGGCGAGAACGGCCAGTTTCGGCATAATAAGGGCATCAAACACCTAAGTGGGAATGAAAATTTTACAAAACGAAATAATGGGGACCCAAACTAGTTTTTCCACCAATTAAAAACATTTTCTGAGCGCCTCCACTGCTGCTACATATATTCCCATTGCTCCTACCTGTACAAATACTATAATTACTCTCAAACGTTGTGCATTAAAGGCTGGGTTTTAGCATTTCATACTGAGATTTAATAAAATTTTCTTACTTTGCGGATACCATTGAAAGAGGGGATAGGGGGGTGAAAACAGAGGGGATAGGTGACTTTACAGATAAGTCTATTGGAGACCAGTTTTTGGTTCCTGCACACCCCTTCACTGATCAATTTATGGTCCTGCAGGTTGTGTTTGTCCCACAGAAAAAATAATGAATGGAAACTTAGAAATATAAAGAATTCATGGGAATCACTCCACCCAAAACTCTCCTGCATGGTGGTGATATAGTTTTATTATTCTCACAAAATGTCTTCCTGCTGAGGGTCCAGACAATTAAATTTTTTTCACATACCTAAAAATAATAAATATTTTGAGAGTTTTAATGTATCACTATGGTATGTGTTTCAGGAAGTACGCCAATGTGGCTCGGTCTCACCATGCATGGCTAAGATCAGTGCGATGGGTGCTGAGTGTATGGCCCTGCAAAGAAAATTGGATGGCCCAGCAAAATGGTTTTGACCCAGCAGTTGGGCATTGGATGCAAATGCTGGTAAAGGCCATGGCCAAGCCTAACACGTGCTGTTGATTGGCTAGATAGTTTGATTGCTCCAGTGCATTGCTATTAGTAGTCTCCCACCTATTTGCAGTCCTAGTTTTACTTTGATGCGTGAGGTAGTAAAAAGTAAATAACTAAACATGGATGTGAGAAATATTTTGGCAAGGCCACATATTGAGCACCAGTGGAGATGTTCTAATGCCTTTTCTGCTACCCTCCAAGTTCTACTGAATCCCCTGTACATGGTGCTAGGTGTATATGCCTAAAGACGCTTGTAAACCTTGATGATTGTAATATAAACCATAGGGCATAATGCATCATTTGTTGCTTCACACTATGGCACAATTACTCCAATCCGACTAAAAGTAGATTAAAATGTCTAGGGTTGAATGTTTCCGCATGTCAATAGTGGCATGTGACTTCAAAGCAACTTGTTCTCATGTTCCAGACCTGGTTCTCTGTTTTTGTGAAAGCATTGGTTATGAGATTATAGAACCACCCTGCTAACTGGCGGGGATATGGTGTCATTTCTGATATCCGCAGAACCCTACTATCTATTTACATAGTAGGCATCAAGTGTACCTATTTTCCTATATATATATATAATACCCACTTCCATTACCCACTTGATCTATGGTACTTACCCCCTTGATAGTTACTTAACCAGGTAGTGTGAGGTGGAAGTGAAAGGGTTAAGATGGATAGGTTACCAAGGTTGCAATTCATCCACAATGAGCCATAAACAGGTTTTCAATGGATGATGCACTGGTGGATGCTAAGTTTACAGTATACAGAAACTAGGCCTTACCAGTCTCACCACATTCTTATGTTGTTTTCACTCATCCAAGTAAATTGTTGGTCTCTACTTGTGTACCATAATACATAGGCAGTTTTGGCATAAATTAAATTATTTTTCATTTTACCAATAAAAAATAAATTATCCACACTTTATGTTGAAAATTCCAAATACAAATTTATAGGCAACAAGAATTGAACCTTGACACATAATTGTAAATAAAATGGTTGTATAACCCAATATTTTTTATAATGTATGTAACTTTTGGTTATTTTGAGGTTTTTGAGATTACAAACCATGCATTGGCAAAAAGAAATTGAACAATCTTTTGGAAAACTATGGCTTGAGAAATAAGATTATAACATATGTTAAAGACGAGGGTTCAAATTTGAACACAATGACAAGTGTTCCAAAGTTTGTTATGAAATGTGAAATTTTAGTCTTGGAGGAGACCGAGCTTCAAGGAATATGTTTTGGATGTGTTTTTTCCAAAGGTTACTAATATGTCACTAACGATGACAAAGTTTATAAGGCCCTTAAACATGCTTCCATAAAGTCTTCCCACATAAATTTATAATAATGATTCAATTGGCCAAAGAAATTTGGTGAAAATTGATAGGAATGGAACAAGCCTTGCATTGAAGTTGGTTTGAGGCCAAGAAAATTGAACATTCTATTGAAGTTTTGTTTTTAAACATTGTGTTTTTTGTTTTTGTTTGTGAAAGTTTTCTTGTTTGTGGAATTTGCATATTATTTTGTTGTACTTGATTTTTTCATGTTGGTTTTCAAGTAAGATCATATTGTTCCAAGAAGCATTGCAATTCAAAGCAACAATTAATTTTATATTACAGTTACCAAACATCAGTGAGGATTATTAGTTATATGCTTCCACTTCTAACTTGTGATGTTTCTAAAATCATTGTTGATATCCTTTCTTTGGTTGTGAGTACTTGTGTGCTTAACCAATTTGGTGTGCATTGGTTATTTTTTATGCCTTGCATGTAACAAATACCATGGCCTTGAAACTAAAAGAAGAATTTGGAATGACACCTTCTATAGCTAATTTGATGGAAGATAATATGGCTATGGCTTTGGAGTTGTCTATTCTTGCTTTGAACATCATGAAGCAAGTATGTGATGTTTTAGATGGTTTTCTTTCATTCCTAATGAAATATGAAAAATAAATGCGCATAACATGTTATTTTAATGTTGGACCTAAGGTTGGATTTTTTTCTAATTGGTTGAGAACAAATTGTTCATATGTTAGAAGATTATGATAGATGGTCTTTTTTCCAATGTTGTTGAAATGCCACCATGTATTTCACCTTGTGTTGAATATGAAATTATGGCAAATCAATTGAATGATAAAGATTCGGCTTGTCTTGATAGTTCTAAAATGACTAATGGGACTAATGAATGAGACAACGAGTTAGGGTGGGTTATTCTTTACCTTTTAACTTGATCAAGCAAATTGAAACTAATGTTTTAAAAAAAGAAAGTTATAAGAATATGAAGGTGAGTTTGAGCAAGATGAACTTGTGGACATATAATTTGTAATATATAATTTCATCTTTTTGTATATAGGTTTCATTAGTAAAAAACATGGTTTCTTTGATTGGAATTTTCTGTCAAAAAAATTCCATTTAAATAATGTGTGGTGATTAGGTGCCCATTTTTTTGGGGTCATTTTGACTAATCAAATTAAAATATATATTTTAAAATTTTGATTTTAAGAAATGAAATTAAAATGGTAGGTAGGTCAGAAAGATAAGTAGTTAGGTGGTAACCTAATTTAACTACCAAACTTAACTAACGTAATTTAATCCCCTAAACATGAATATAAGTTACAAGTATTAAAAATTGAACCCCTCACTCCATGATGATAAACCAAGTCCTTACCAATGGACTACAACTTCATAACTTAAATTTTATTGTGTATTTAATTAATCTTGGACTTACAAAAAGTTCAAAATTAACAAAATTTGACCATTTGAAAATTAAAAAATTGGAAAAAAAACTTTGATTTGGGGGCCACCATGTGAAGTAACAACATATATTAATAATGTTTTTTCAAGCACTAAATGATCCAACAAATAGATGTTTTCAATGTTTTGTGTGAAATTCAATAGAAAACTTGATTCTAACCACCAAGTTGTAAAAGTCTAAAGTTAATAATTTAGTCCAAAAATAACTAAATACATGCAAATTTGTCCATTTTTAAAATTGATATCTTACATTATATATAATAGATTTATGTAAGTAATGATGCTAATTAATAAATAGTTTAAATAACTTATTAGGTAAGAGGTGTATTGGCCATCTAATTATCTATTAATTTAACCTAAATTTAATTTACCCACCTACCTATTTACCACAATAACTAGCTTAAAATGATCTAAATATCTACAACACCTAGGTAGGTAAGTACATAGGGTACCTACCTATGTAATTAAATAGGTATCATAATAGGTAATAATTAAGTCCCTACGTAGGACCTAGGTACCTACCTACCCACCTATCCAACGAAGTATTAAGTAGGTAGGTAGGATACTATGGTATGTAGGTATGGTGTCATTTTTGTTCATCCAACTTGACGAAATATCTTATTTAACTAGAAACCAATATCTTGAACAAAGATGCATTCTATATTTGTCCAACTTACCAAAGATATCATTTTTTTCCAACTTGTTTAAATGTCCCATTTGACTACTTGTCAAATGGGTCATCACTAATCAAATTGATCAATCAATAACTATAATGTCCATTCATATGGTAAACCTTTAGTCAAAATGAACTTTCACTAGTAAAATCAAACCAATTAATCAACTTGGAGATCTTTGAAAATCCATGTTTTTTCTCTAATGTTTTGTCATACAATTCTTGAACATTGTTATCCAAAAGATTTTTTTTGAATATTTAACTAATATTATTTTTTAGGATATTCGGAAAGGTGAAACCCAAATTTTGATTTTTAAAATAAAATTTTGATATCCATGACGAATATTGGTATGGAAAAAATTACAAATGAATTTAAGATTTGACTTAATTCTTAAAAACCATTTAAAAAACTAAAATTGGTGCATATAAAACAAATTGATGTCCACCCAACACTAGTTAATATTCCTATTATGTATTAACTAATGTTGTATTGGTATCATCTTTTGAACATATTAGATTAGTCTTAATGTTAAGTTTTTTTTTCCATACCTTTTAGGTAACAATATTAAGTTTATTTTAAAATTTTCAGATTAGTTGGGTATTGGTATATATCAGGCCCAATCCTAATTTTTGCTTGGTGTATGTGAACTTGGTATTGAAGTTGGTGTAAATATAACATATTTCAAGTTTCATACCAAATTGGTGTTAATATAAAGTTAGTATTGGTTCACATCATACTAAACAAATATGTTAGACTTAATATCAATACTCTTACGAATCCTAATACCTAGGTGCACCCTATGTATCGATACAACATTGGTACTAAACATACCAATGTATCTACCTACTTAGTACCAACCAAATACCTTATCATTTTGCCTACCTATGTACATAGTGGCCACTTAATTCCTTACTTAGTTACCTATCATGCTTACCTGATTACATTAATAATTACCTACCTACATAGGAATCGCATACATTCCTTACCTATGTACCTATGATGCTTATTCAAATAACATTCGTAATTAAGAACAACCTTTGATTTCAATCCTAAAATGTATATAAATTCATTAATAATTAATTAAATATGAAAAAGTTAATGGTTATTAGCAATTAATTTTATATTTCAATTAATTAAATAATTATTTATCTAATAATTATATAATAATATATTAAGTAATATTTTATAGTTAATACTAAATTAATATTAAAATTAATTATCAACTTATTAATGATTATTTATATTAATTAAAGTAATATATATTAAGTACAATAAATAGTCAATAACTAAAATCTTCTTTTGTTATGAACCTAACTTGCTTACAAATAATTGACTTAGCCTAATTACCTTCTTGCATACCTTCCTACCTATTCATCTACTTAATTACTTAACTATTTTCCTAGCTTACTTAACCCACCCACAATATATGCAAAATTTGTATTTGGCATGCCCTAAATACAACTAAATCTATAAATATATCCTAATATATTTCAAAACACTATAATGTACATCAAAAGTATAAGTACACCACATAATGGTAACCAAGTTGTGATTACTTTGGCAATTAGTTACATAGAGTCACAAATTGAATGGTTGCATAATATAAGATTTCTTTTAGTGATGGGTTGGGATTTTTCTTTTTATTATTGAACCTATGTTAATTACTTTGGTACCACAACCAAACTTTTTGGTGTTAACATTTCATATTTTTTTCCTTGTTTATTTTTCATTAGTATTTTTCGACCTTTGACCTCAACTACATATTATCTTACATCTTGGCACCTAGTTACATATCCACCCTACCTAATTACATGTCTACCCATCCTTGTACCTACTTAACATTAACAATATCAACCAATGAAAGTATAATAGAAAATGTAGGTATTACGAAAACACCTATTGATAATTATTTTATTCAAGCCCCTAATGAGTACCCCCAAATATAGGTATTGTAATCACATGCAAGTTTTTGACATTAGTTCCAAAATTTTACTATCATTTTTGACCATTTTATGCATGATGTACTTAATTTAATTAAACAATAAATACTTAATTTAATCTAAAAATAGGCAATATATTTACAACTAGGGAAACAACAAACATTTATGACAACCAATGCATATATTCCTACCCAAACATAGGTATTACATGTTCAATCCAAAATACTAGCCCATATTTTTGCACCCAAATGTAGGTATTGCATATTTTGTTAGTAATTATTGAAAATTAGAATTGTTAAATACCCAATCCCAAAATCATCAACTATTGGTTTAGTCACATTTTTAGTACAATTGGATTTAAGTAACAATAGTGAAATTGGTTACATTTTCCATTAAAAGTTGAATGATTTCCATTTTAAAAATCGAGTGATAGTGGTGGGCTTGGTTACAATTCAATTTGATTCCATTATTTAAAGACCTTCGGACTCCCTATATTACATTTGGATTCAACTCCCATCCTTTCAATTTTTCGTTGTTGATTTTTTACTTATCACCATTAGTAAGTGAAAATGTATTTTACTTGCATTTGTTATTAAAAATTTGGTAGTGAGTAATAAAATATGACTTTTGTTCCTTCCTTTTTCTTCATTACCATTTCTCCCATTTCATAGTGTTTTTCCAAAGTAAAGTTGGGCAATATTTCATAAATTTGCTTCCCACCTTCTTATTAGTAGTGAAATTAAATCATTAATTAATTTCCCCATCAAACATGGAGAAGAACCTAGATGCATATCCCTATGTCCCAAAAAATAACACTAAGACCTACATCTAGCATATGGGACCCTCTTTAATTCCATTCTTAACTTGCTCATGAAAGTACAAGGAAACTCGAAAGTTGATCTATCAAATTTCAAGTCAAATATTAAGACAAGTTAAATCAAGTGGAAAACTGAACGCACACATTGTAAACCAAAGTGATAAAAACCCATGATTGAAGAAAGGCCTATAAGAAATTTGCAAAAGAAGACAAGTGCCACACTTTGCACAAATTCACATAATCATTGTGAGAGAAGTCAAGATATAGGAAAAATGTAAGATTGTGAGGAGGACAATGTTTGATTACATAAAAATTCATGATTCATCAAAAGATGTGGAAAAAAAATAAACAAAAAGTTAAACATTAGACCATTCCATAACACGGTAAATGAAACAAATAGACCCCACCAATCTCCATAACATGAAAGGTTTCTTTGAAAACCAAAATCAAGAATAAAGAATTCTACAATTTTGTTATGATAAATGTTTGATTTGGTGAACTTATCTTTAGGCTTGAACTTTAACTTGAAGTCATCAATCCTTAACAATGATTTTGCTATTTGCTTTATTATGGTGAATTGATCATGCATCAACAATGTGTCATAGACAATAAATTGCAAGGATTTTTTTTGGATTTTTTAGAAAGATTTTTTAAAATGCTTAAATTTCTTAAAAGAGATGTATGAAAAAATATGTTTAGAAGCTTCTAGAAAATGTAATTTATGAATAAATAAATTAACGAAAGTTTTTAGAAGACATATTTGATGAATTTTTAAAAAATATTATTTAATAGAAACTTACAGAAGGTTAAATTGGTGGAACTTTCCAAAAGATTAATGATCGTTAAAAATTTTCTTTGGATAGTATAAGAAAAAGTCCAAAAAGCACCTCCTTGCAATCTTGTTAATGCAAGTTGTGACTTTTGTACTTGAGTTCAATCCATATTTAGTGTGCATCATACTTTGTTCAAAAAATAAATCATTTAATGTTTATTCATTGCCAAGTTCTTTGTTTATCGAATTTTGCAATCTTCTCCAAGTTGTGTCTTTATCTTGTCCTTGAGAAAACATTAACACACACATCTTTGCCGTTCCTTTAGAGATTTAATTATTGCTATTGCATTTTTTATAGTTGATCCTCAAAATGGAATAGAGTTATTTGAACATAGAACCATAAAAATTGATTGGAACATGAACTTGTGCTTAAATTGAATCAAATGGTAGCTTACCTTTTAGCTTTCAAAATACATTCCACCAAAAATAACTTAGTCTTTTACAACAAGGAATAAGAAAATCCACAAAACAAAAAAACCTCATTAAAAACTCTTATATATATATATATATATATTTCCCTTTTCCTTCTTCTTTTTCCTTTTTTTTTTTTTGGTTATGGTTTTCTTTCCTTCTATTCCCTTTCTTCTTTTCTTTTCTTTTCTTTTTTTAATCTTATTTTTGTTATTATCGTTTTTAAAAAAGAGAGAAACAAATGAAAAACAAAATTAGAGAAAAAGAAGACAATGAGTTATAAGCTTGTCATCATCATCTACAATTGAAGGCCACATGATTTTTTTGAAAAAATGCCCACGAACAATACTTACTTGGACAACTATTGAAGTTTGGAGGATAGGTGATGATGACAATAAAGGGGTGATAATAGTTGCATGGCACCCTTCAAACACCAAAAACACACCAATGGAGCTTCATTGCAAAACAAACTAAAAATGAACAATGAGTTGCTTTAATAATTTGTTGCTATAGAAGAATGAAAAAAACAAGGAAAAAAAGAGAAAAAAGGAGAAATAGGAAGAAGAAAGAAAGAAAAAAGGAATCAGAAAAAACAAACAAGGTAAAGAAGAAGAAAACAAGGAGAAAATTAAAGAAAGGAAGGAAAAAAAAAAAAGAAGAGTAAATGAAAAAGGAAAAGAAAAGGATGGCAAAAGAAAACCCAATAACTGGCCAAACACTTTCTAATGGATGATGCACTTGTGAGTATTAGGTGACATAATCTAGCAAGTGATGGAAAGATGACATCTTTGCATCACTTGCTATTATGAACAACCGTCTGACATCAAAAAGTTGGACAAGAGCTTCCAATCTTAAAAACATGTTGCAAAACAAAAAGCCGCCATGCATAAAGACACAGTCAAGTTAAAACAATACTCAATGAGTTATATTGGTTGGAAGTGCAAAGCAGCTGTGGAGGACCTTTGGAGCTCCTGAATGAAAACCAAAGAGGTTGACGTTGAGAGGAAAAGCCCAATTTAATAAAATTTCCTTACTTTGCGGATACCACTAAAAGAGGGGGCTAGGGTGTGAAAGGAGGCTCAAAGACAGGGTGAATTCACGAAGGGAATGCTGAAATCAGGAATGTGGAATGAAATTTTCGACCAAATTGTGAGGGAAGTACTATCTGAAGTGCAAGGAGAGTCCCATTGAGTTCAGGATAGGCATGTGACCTTGATACCAGTGTTAGTACACTTTGAGATGGAGAAAGGAAAAAACACATACCATTGGCCCCTGGGGACTCGGATGGAATATTATGTGGCAGGCAGTGGGAAGTTTTGGATGTTAACATATTGTAACTTAGTTTAAATTCTACTTACACAAATTCTTTGGGTGGAAGGGTGTGGAAACACTAAGTGTTAAAATTTTATATTATTGAACATCAAATTAGGTTTCTTTTAAGATATTGGAGGAGTGAATTTTTTTTTGGGGCCCTGTTGTTACTTGTTTTTAATTATGCACATATTTAAGTCAACATAAACTTAATTATAATTTTTATTCTTGCATCGAATTTTAATGTCTATTATTTATTTAAATCTTAATATTAGTACTTGATCAAAGAAAAAAGAACACATGACATATTTACAAAATTTAAGATTTGAAAAGACATGCGATTAATCTAGTTAAAGAAAATGATTGCAATACAATATGGACAAGGTTTGCAAAACTTGAAATGGGTCATTGATTTATCTGAGAATTCTGAGTAGGCTCAAAAGCCAGCATAGAATCGACTTAATGATTTATAGCTACGACATTTTTTTCACAATTGCTAAATTTACATTAACTTATATTTAGGCTACATATGAAACAAACATCTTGGATTCTATTTTCAAATATTTTCCCCCTATAGTTAGTTGACTTCAAGACTTTAAAGGAATCTAAACTTTTTAAATGTTTATAAAATTTACCACCAAAATAGTAAATGAGAAACTTAAATTTTGAACTAGTGTCAATAGTATCCAATTTGAACTACCTCCTCTCCCTGCCTCCCTTCCCACTATAACCAAGTACACACTTCGTCCAACTTTGCATCTCTAGCTTATGTTGGGCGAAAAGAATCAGTCAAACAATTTGTGTAAAACCTCTAACATCATATATAAGCCAAGATAGGATAATATCGCTGTTTAAGAGCATATCCGCCGGTGCTCAGTATGTCACTCTAGATAATAAGATTAAATGTCCAAGTATAGGCTTTTTTTTTGGGCAACCCCACCAATGAAACTCTAACTGGAACTGCATATACGTGGGAACTACTAACAGCAAACCACCTGGACCAATCAGTTTGATCGACCAATCAGAAATACTGAGCCGCAGTCAGGTCCAATTTATTACTCTTTTTTGGAGGTGCACAACTGTGTTGTGCATTTAACCAGCCACGGCAAGCTGCATGAATTTGGTGCAGAAAAACCAATTTCCTAGGCTAAACCGGCAGATTTTGACTTTTTCACAATAAATTTTACTAAATTTTACTGTCTGGAGTCGCATACCGAGCACCGGTGGAGACGCTCTGAGCTCCATAACACACACAAAGACTCCCACATTTCAACCCCTCCCCTACTGACCCAAACTACAAAGGAGACTTGCTTTAATCTTGTAAATAGATCATGAGACCTACGGGACGGTGCTTATGAAGTGGGTGAGCCCTGTTAAAGTGACACGTGGACTTGATGATCTAATAATCGTAAAGCACTGGCACTTTTTTTTCCTCTGTATTTTCAAGTTGCTCCCCAGCCATGAAGGCCGCAACATAAAGGAGCATCAACTTTCTTGAAAGTCATCAAGCTATTTGTGTAAGTAGTGGGTTCAAGTTAGCCACATTCGTCACTTGGGACTATTTGAGTATAAGCTTGCATGAAAGAGTTTGGTAGGATTTAATGAACAAGTTTGTGTCCTTCATTTGGGTAGTATAGTTGAATTTGGGTACCCAAATTTTACCACGAAGTGCAGGCAGGCTGCAGTGAACTATCACTTGGGAAGTCAGACTTCTTGCAGTTTGCAGAAGAAGATTCATTTGTGGTAGGAATTGGATTGAGCAGTCTAGTTGTGTACTACACTTTCATGTGGGTTACACTAGAATTCTAGTGCATACTTACAAAATTGTAAGTACCATCACAGCAGCTCTGAAAAAAGTCTGTCATTTTTGTTTTGGTTTTTTTTTGGGTTCAGAGTCGTGGGTACTTAAGAATTAGATGGCAATGAACAATCATGGAGCTGGAGGTAATTATCAGGAGTTCCATAGCATTTCAGTGCAGCAGGTACCTGGATCTCTCCAAATGCCTGCTGACAATGATGATCCAGCTGTACATTTAGCTGCAGCTGCAAGTGCTATTGATGGAGAATCTTTACCAGTTACAGTTGAACACAACCGCGTCTTGAACTCTGGAAGAACGATGAGTCTTCCACCTTCAGCAGAATCCCCCCATGTCATCGGCAAAGGTATTATAACAAACCTGCCAGCTGCACCAAAATCCAATTCCCAGCTCAATATTCAACATTTTGTAGCTGCTCCGTGAATTGTTTCTTGAAGTTTGCTCTAATTCTCAGCTGGCAAACTCTCTCATTATCTAAGCTGAGAATTTAATTAGAAACGATTCGTTCTTTGGGATTCTATATCTAGAAGAGCAACTACATGATGAGTCCAAGGTTTTGGATTTACTGTGTAATTTGTTGCTGTTGTTGTTGGTTTGCAGATCCATGGTGGGTGGTGGGATTCAATTTGATAACTGCCAGTGACAGCAGTTACGTCTTGGGTTATTCTTATCTCATCATGGCACATTTAGGGTGGATCGCTGGCCCATTATCATGTTCCTGCTCATTGTTGTCTCCTTCTACAACAATTGCTTGTTGGGTAGTCTTCATGAAACTGGAGGGAAGCGCCAAATTCGAACCCGTGATCTTGCCCACTACATCTACGGTACTACGACATCCTCTGCACGAGCAGCTAGTTCAGAAAGTTCACCTAGTAAAAAATGGATTCCATGTGTGTTCAGAGAAGGGAAGATTAGTACTAGAGTCAATCGATGAACACATTATATACATTTATATGCTAGAGTCTTTTGGTATAGGAGAAGGGCCTGCATAGGGGCACGGAACCTGAGTACAGGCCCTTCCGTGATTCCCGAGGCCACTAGGCCGAGGAACAGGTCGAAAATCACAGAAGGGCCTGTACTCGGGTCCTTTTCCTACTTAAAGCAGAGCTGGGATTTTTTCACTTTTTAGAAATAGTGACAGACTGGCTGGTACCTTCCGCCGCAGAAAATCCCGCTTGCTGAAAACAGGTTTCTTCAAGCAGGGAGCTGAAAATACAAAGGAAAAATCCAGGCAGTGCTTTACGGCAGCTGAATCTGAGAGATCGCAAAATTGCATGCTAATAATTCTTTGGCACAATGTGTTACCGGCGTGCTTCAGGTCCGGGAATGTACAAAGCGGTCTGGATCCTGCAGTACATCATCTTGGTTGTTTTTTGTATTGGGACGTTCATATGGGCTGGTACATCCTTAGAGGTACATGTCTATCTATCTATCTATCCATCTCAAGGATGATCATCTGCAGTTCATGTCCTTCTGAGTAAGTTGATCTAGCTAAAGAATCCTGTTATGTTTTGGCAACCTCCAAGAACCTAGTGTCTAAATATGGCAACTTCCATGTTTTTCTCCTCAGAATATGGAAAACTAAAAGGCATCTAAAAGGAACCTTGTGAAAGTTGAACCTTGTGGCCTGGCTGCAAAATTTTGCAGGGAAAAAATTGGGCTGCTTGTGATATGATTGCTGTTGCTGTTTATACTAAATTTGGATGATTTGTAAAGCTTAAGATTCTTGAGCTAATTCAGTTCTTGAATTTTATTTTTGGCTCCTCCTGCAGGCAATTTACGTTTCTTACAGCGATGATCCCACCAACATCGGGTTATCGGTCTGGATTGCCATAGCTGGTGCCTGTTATAGTTTCTTTGCATTTTTGGTGCCCTCTTTGCATTCGTTGCGACTCTACTCCACTTTCTCTCTTCTCCTCACTATGATCATCACCTTCATAGCCCTTGGCATTTCCATCAAAGATGGTATGTCTACACGGATCCATTTCTTTGATCCTCGCCTAGCTGCTTGTTTGCTCCACAAGTCAATCCCCTAGCATGATCATGTACTCCCATAGATGAGCAATTCAATGTGGATTGATTTGAAATTAATTTGGGAGAAGAAATTGGCTCCTAGCTGCAATAGCTTAGAGCCTGAGCAAGTGAATGAGGATTGCAACTCTGTAATTGCAACTAGACTTGAGCTGATCAATCACCTTGCAGCATGAATTCTAGAGATCTTCTGTGACATATGTTGAGCTTGCTGCAGGCCTGAAATCCGGGGTAACAAAGGACTATTCACTTGTTGGCAGCACAGCTAACAAATGGTTCAATGCAATGGGCTCTTTGTCCATTGTTGGCTTTGCATTCAACACCGCCATTCTCCCGGAATTGTAGGTAATTTGATCCTTAGCTCTCTGCCTGGGGATGAATATCATGTAGTTTTAGATCTCACGCTAGCTCCTGGGTTTGTCATGTTAGATTTTTGTTCAAGGTTGGAAATTTTGCAAGCTCCTAATTAGATCTGAATCTTGCTAATCATCAAGTGTGAGAATCTTTGTTGCAATCTCATGGAGGTAAAGTACTACTCAGGATCAAGCAAAGAATCAAAACTTTGAAGTTGATGAAATCTTCTTGCTTGCGTGCGTGCGTGCTGCAGGCAGCTGTGAAGCCACCGACAGTGCAGAATATTTACAAATCTCTTGTAATGCAATACACACTGGGCGCCATCCCGGTCGTAGTGCTCACGTTTGTTGGATATTGGGCTTATGGTAATGCTGTGAGCCAGTACATGCTGTTCTCATCCTCTGGTCCCACATGGTTGATTACAGTCGCCAATTGCGCGGCATTCTTGCAAATCCTTGTCACCATACACGTGAGTTCATATATGCACCTCAAACTTCTCAACTCCTCAAGCTCCTCCTCAGCTTCTCAAGCTCCTCTAGCTCTTCAAGCTTCAACCCATCTAATAGGAATTTGCTTGCACTCGCAGAGTATGCTAGCTCTGAAATCCTCTAGTGTGTAGATCAATATGTTTAGAGAGGTCAGCCATAGAACTCTCGTGAAAAAAATCGTTCCGTGCTTGCATTCTCCAAAATCTCTGTAACAAATGAATCCACAACTTGTTGCAGTCACTGCTAATTTAGATCCTGCTAGCAACTAGCCATTGCTAATTCGGATCCTGCTGGCTGTTCAACCACTTCAGATCCTGACAGAAGCCACTGCTAATTTAGCTCTTGCTAGCAACCACTTCAGATCCTGCTAATTACAGCACCTGCTAATTCATATCCTGGTAGCAACCTCTTCAAATCTTGGTAGCAGCCACTGCGCCCAATTCAGATCCTGCAGCTGATCTGAGTAGACTTGATTCAAGTTCCTCACCCAAATTGTTAGTAGAAACACAAGATGAGAAATTTTTATATGCATCCATGCATGATGCTCCTCCTCCTCATACTCCTCCTCATGATGCTACACCAGCTCATGAGTCCTCATGATGTAGCTGATCAGTGAAGATTCAGAAGACACTGCAGACTAACGGGGACTGACTGCAGATCAATGCTTTTCTGCGTACTGTACATATAGATCTATGCTTTGCCGATGTTCGAGTTCCTGGATTCGACGCTCTCCAAGGTAAGAAGGCGCCAGGCCAGGGGGAATGCTGCTAATGACGATGTACTCGAAGCCGCTGGGACTGGGGAGTGGTTGAAACGCAAGATGCTACTTCGCTTCCTCACGCGCATCATGTACATTGCCATCACTACTTTGCTTGGAGCAATGTTGCCATTTTTTGGAGACTTTCCTGAACTTGGTGGAGCTTTGATTATCTTTCCTCTCAACTTTGACTTGGTGCACCACATGTACATGAAGGTAAGGTGTACCTTTTGCTTGTTAAATAAAGTTACATGAAGCAATGATAAACAAACAATTGCTCAATGGTTCTTGCTTTGGGGGCTAAGTCCCAAAGTATTGCTATGCAAGACTTTAGTCGAGAGATGAATTACCATAGAGAAATCTGGTAGTAAAATACAATAAAAAAAGGTTATACTTAGGGCCAGGCAGATAATTGTTGTGCAACAAAAGAATATTTTGCAGTTGAATAAACTCTATTATGCTCGTGGGATAGTGTAATTGGTAACTCGTCAAGCTCATAATCTGAATGTTGTAGGTTCAAATCCTATTCCCGTACATAGAGGTGGAATCAAGAAAACAAAAAAACTTGCTCCTTTGGATGCGTGATCCGTCTGGAAGAGACAACATATGACTGCATCAGAATCCTCTTCTTGCAAACTACCAACATTCGGCAGATTGCACGAAACTGAGGACGCTCTCGGGGATTTGTGGCCCAACACTTATTAATAAGCTTAGAAAGGTAATCAGGACAATAGTCCACATGCAGTAAAGGAGGCCTCTCCCCATTGCGAATTCTTTGAAGAAGATTTGTTTGTGGCATGCCTTGGAATGGCATTTCCCCAGTGAGGACCTCAGAGAAAATGATAGCAAAGCTATAAACATCTGCTGACTTTGTGTATTTCTCTTTGTTCTCCTCATCTTCAAACACTTCAGGTGCTCTCCACTTGGTTGTACCCACCATCCGTGTGGAGCACCCAGAATCATTTAGGTGCAACTTTGACTCGCCAAAGTCTGTAAGTTTAACTTGCACAAGTGAGGAGGAAAGGGGTGACCCATCCTCATCATCCACAACATTTACAAGAACATTAGTTGACTTGAGGTCACGGTGCACCACCCCACTCTCATGCAGGTGTTTCATGCCGTCAGCTATCTGCAGCATGATGTTGATAGCTGAAAACAGTGAAAGAGGAGGTTGTCCTT
>Ga0116227_10002345_pt1 | contig 43184 bp, 26 predicted proteins | sample S1TSphgellanicum_FD_89693 | JGI IMG/M metagenome (GOLD analysis project Ga0116227, IMG submission 89693) | Host-associated microbial communities from peat moss isolated from Minnesota, USA - S1T2_Fb - Sphagnum magellanicum MG | ecosystem: Host-associated > Plants > Peat moss > Unclassified... | reverse complement strand
GTTCGCCGCGTGCCACGCCCCCCCCCCCCCCCCCGACTTTGCCTCTCTCCGCACGTTGCCGTCTTGCGCTAGTACGTGGTTCTGATTTTCTCTCTCTCTCTCTCTCTCTTCGATTTTGCACCAAAATCTTGTTTGATTTGTAGTAAAATAAAAATTTGTTGTTGTTGTTGGTGTTTACAACTTGAAAACATAATAATTTTGTTGTCGTTGTGTTGACAGATAAACCCTAGAATTTCTGACAAATCGCAAGTACTACAACCTCTCTCTCTCTCCGCGTGTCTCCTGTTCTTCTGTCGCTCTTCTGCTTTTTCCTCGTCTCTTCATTTTTCCCATTCTGAGAGTTGAGCGTTTGTGCTCATAGTAGGGAGTAGGTGCGCTTTATGTCTTCAACATTTTTGAGTCTGTGTTAGTGAGTTTTGTTCATTTGTCCACAAGCTTCTTAGTTTCTCGTTTTTCACTCACTGTGTTTTGCTCATTTGCTGGAGTGGGGCTCTCAGCAGTAACAACAACCGAGAGAGGGAGAGAGGAGGCAGCATGAGAGAGGTGGTGAAGAAAGGGTTGCCCAACATGAGGGGTTGGAACCGATTCTTTACGGGTCGTAAAGGGAAGCAGTTGCAAAAGACGCTGAACAATGTGAAGGTGACGATCTTGTGTGGGTTTGTGACTGTTCTTGTTTTGCGCGGGACTATCGGAGGTGGTAGCTTCTTCAGCCCCGCTCAGGAGCTTCAAGAGCTCCAGGAGAATCCCGAAGAACTCGCCAAGGAAGCGAGACGAATATTGGCTGAGAAAGAGATGGAGGAAGAGGAGAATGAGCCGGAGCCTGACCCTAATGTGCATTACAGCTTGGGTCCTGAGATCAAAGACTGGGACCAGCAACGTGCGCTGTGGTTGTCCAAGTACCCACACTTGGCCAAGACTGCAAACGGTAAGGACCGCTTCCTCCTCGTCACTGGTTCCCAGCCCACCCCTTGTGATAACCCTGTTGGTGATCACTACTTGCTGAAAGCTATCAAGAATAAGATTGACTATTGCCGTCTGCACGACATCGAGATTGTCTACAACATGGCACATTTGGACCAAGAAATGGCTGGCTACTGGTCCAAGCTGCCTCTGGTCCGGAAGCTGATGCTGGCTCACCCTGAGGTAGAATGGATTTGGTGGATGGACTCGGATGCAATGTTTACAGACATGGTCTTTGAGCTTCCCATCGAGAAGTACAAAGAGTATAACCTGGTTGTCCATGGTTACAAAGAGCAAATCTATGACAAGAAGAGCTGGGTAGGTTTGAACACTGGCAGCTTCTTGTTCCGGAATTGTCAGTGGTCTTTGGATCTGTTGGATGCATGGGCTCCTATGGGTCCTAAAGGTCCCGTCCGTGTGGAAGCTGGGAAAGTGCTGACTGAGACTTTGACAGGAAGGCCGGATTTTGAAGCAGATGATCAGTCTGCACTGATTTATTTGCTCATAACGCAGAATGAGTTGTGGTCAAACAAAGTGTTTCTGGAAGAGTCTTACTATCTGCATGGCTACTGGGTGAACATTGTGGAGAAGTATGAGGAAGTCATGGAGAAATACCATCCAGGTTATGGTGATCACCGCTGGCCATTTGTCACACACTTTGTGGGTTGCAAGCCTTGTGGCAGCTATGGAGATTACGCAGTCGAGCGATGCTTGAACCAAATGGAGCGAGCTTTCAACTTTGCTGACAACCAGATCTTGGAGATGTATGGATTCCAACATGGCAGTCTTGAGACTGCCAAGGTGAAGCGGACCCGGATGGATTCGTCTGACCCTTGGGATTTGCATTTAGGCATGGAATCAATGCAGAGGCAATTGTCTGGCTGATGGTTTTTTATGACATAAAATTGTAAGTGAAATCATGCATTTTATGGCTTAGATTGTTGTAAGTTAAAGGAAGGTTTTTTAAGCAGCCTGTTGCACAATGCAACATGCTCTGATTTCTGCATTTGGACATCAATGTGCATTGCAGCAGCAGCAGCAGCAGCAACAGTCTGGTGATAACTTAGTGAACTTGTGGAAGTGGAAGGGCAGCATCACACATTTGTGAGTTAGAAGGTCATGTAATTTAGGGAGAGAGGTAGCTGCTTTTGTAAAACTTTAGTCTTTCATAACTCTTGCAAGAGATTGTTGACACATAACAGTGGTTTCACATTCTGTTAATGCAGCTGTACGTACCATTTTGGTCAAACCCAGTAAAGAGAATGCCCAATGTTGCACATTCTTTAAGTGCAGCTGTACCCAATTTGTTTGAACCTGAAAGACAATGCTGATCTGGCATTGCATGTTATCAAAGGAAAAATTCTGCCATCTGTGGGATCCAGCAACTATCTGGATGATAACTGAATGTGTGAGAGAGGAGATGTGCATTTGGGTGTTTCTTCATTCACAGAGATTGCTGTTACTTTGAACTTTCATTCTTTACAATTTTTCATTAATTCATTAAGAGTGTATTCCATACTGAATAGGTTTTGGTGTACATCCAGCAAATTCCAAGAGAACAAGTATCAAAACAAACCTTTGCAGGAAGGTGATTTTATGGAGACTAGTTGTAGCTGGCCTTGAAGTTATCTTTCTGTCTTTTAAGACCTGTCTTGAGAATTCCCACTCCTGGGTGGGGGAGAGCAATAAGCAGCTCCAACTTGAATGTTTCACCAGTGGTGTGAAGTCAGTTTGAATCCTTGTATAATGACTTAACATGCGGTGGCAATCCATGTTTTTTCTGAGAAACTGTCTCTCAATTTCCATACTGCCAACCTAAAGGGTGCTATTACTTTGTGAAATCATTTATGCAGTTTATTTCATTCACATATCTTTAGCTTTCCCAGCCTTTTAAGGACTTTTAGGTTTAGCTACTCATCGTTAGCTAAGGACTCAAAAGGTCAAGCTAACTGTGCTTAGTTTACATATGTAGTCTGATCAAAGATAATTAGCAGTCAATTTTGATGTAATTGAAAATAATTGCAATTGTGAATAACAAACACTTCTGTATTTGATACCAGCCATGACGATTGTAATTGTAACTAGTATAACGCTAGAGTACAAAAGAGTTTAAGATTGTGTTTTTGAACCAGCATATTTGCTGCATGGTTCAGCCATGGAGGTTGTAATTGTAACGAGTATAAGGCTATGATTACCTGACAAAAGAGTTTAAGATTGTGTTCTGAACCAGCATGTTTGCTGCTTGGTTCAGCCATGGAGGTTGTAATTGTAACTAGCATAAGGCTATGAGTACCTGACAAAAGAGTTTAAGATTGTGTTTTTGAACCTGCATATTTGCTGCATGGTTCAACAGCTGCGTATCCCAGTTTGCAGAAGAGGTTGTGTGTAATAGAGTGCACAAATGATTTCAACTCTTTTTGTAATAGAGTGGAAGGATGATTTTAATGATTTTTTTGCAGTGCTGACTTGGATAACGCAATTTACTTTTGGAGCAACATCGTTGGCTTCAAGTTGCTTTTAAATGCCATGTTCATGTACAAGACACGTAGCATACTTAATTTTTTCTCAATTTTTATAGAAATAAGAATATTATTGTGCGTTGCACCGTGGCAAATGATAGGGTACTATGCAGAATGTCATAACACAATATTGGGTCCTTGACAGGTACCATACATCTTGGCAAAAATTACCAGAAACTTGGGTTGTGTTTAGGGTTTGCGGGGTTTTGTAGTAATAAACAGTGTTAGCCATGTCAAGAAATGAATGGGCCCCAAAAAGATTACTCTAGAAGAGTAGAAGATGACTAGAGAATATGGAGGAATGTCCAAGGCATTATTTTTATTTTTTTTCTCATTCTCCTTGGATTGTTTTGTATCTAAGTAGATTGCTTCCAAACCCAACACCTTCAAAGTGAGCTCCACAAACAAGGCATGAGTAGAGAGGGACACAAGGGACCCAATTTTAAAAGTCTGAAATGGATGCAACTTCCAGTACCTAAATATCGAGGAGTAGAGTTTCTTCCTTATTTTCCTCCAACATAGCAAATAGAGATTTGTCGACAAAGAAAAGTCCAAAGAGCAACTCTTGTGCATCTGCCCACAAAAATGATAGAAAAACCTGAAAAAGGAAAGATGCCGTATCTGGGCAAATCAGTGGCACCCAGAGCCCAAGTTGGAAACCAATTCCAGCACGAGATTTTTATAATATATAAGGGTGTGCATTGACAAGCAAGAAGCTACAAGCAAGAAGTCATAACAATATGATGAAAAGTCCCAAAACAAAATGATGAGGAGCAAAAAAACCCAAAGAACTACTTTCAGTAGGAAATTATGAATCCATGAATGCCAAGAATGAGATCTGTACACATGGTGTGAATAGTGTGGAGAAAGAGAGAGGCTGCATGGGATTGGTTGCAGGTGACTGACTACAAGAGTTATTGACGGCAGATTTTATTGGGTATGCACACAGAGCGGAAGAACATGCAAGGAACAAACAAATGCACTTTCCAGAAAGAGAGCCATTTGTGTACAAGCACTTTGTTTGACAACTATATTAGAGCAAGAGCAATGCTTTCTCTCTTTCTTTGGCCAAATTTTGACACTTTGATGAAGAAAAATAACCCAGTGTGCAACTCATACAAAGGAATTTTGTGGAGGAAAAAAAATTGCACAGAAAGTCCTCAGATTTCATGGATTTTATTTTCTGAAATTGTCATATTTAGACAATGGGTTCAAGCAGGTAGCCAAATTGTAGCAGGATTTTAAAACTTGTTTTGGCTTTTCTCTCTGACCTGTAGCCAAATTTGACTAATTCCTCTTGTGGGTGATCACCAATGTGGCTGCAACACAAAATTGAAAAAAGAAAAAGAAAAAGAAAAAAAAACAACCCTGTATCAATGATTATTTTTTTTCAATTTTCTGATGTTGCATCATTGGCTAGCATCCCCTGATGGATTTAGCACTAAATGGCAACAGGTTTTTAGAACCTGTCTAAATAATTTTCTAGAAACTACACTTTTTTCTAAAAAAAAGCTACCAAACTAAAATCAGAATCCAAATGTGGTGAAATTATGTTTTTTCCCCAACATTCGACAATTTTTTTCAAGGAAAAAAATGAGAATATTGTGAAAGAACATTCCCCTTTGTATTTTTTTTATATTTTTCGCAACATTGCACCCTGGAACAAAAACCCACTGCACTGTATGATTCGAGACAAATTGTATTACAGAATTATGAGTTTGAAAAAGGAGAAGAAGCGGACGGGAAGACAGAAAAATCAAAACCCTTTTTCAGTCTTCTTCTCTTCAAGCCAGACTGTGTGACAAATTGTCAGTCCATGATTTGTGTGTACAGCCAACAAACAACAGACTAAGTAAGTGATCGTTTTTGCTCACATCTATATATATATATATATGCATGTACCCACTAGAGAGAACGGGCAAGTCCTGGCAGAATGATTCCACAAGGTGAGTTGTTAGTGGACGATGCTCCCCATGACTGTCTTAACAGTCAGGTTCACCACATCCTCCCTACTCCAACCCATCAAGGTCTGGTTGGTTGTATGGAGGTCGAAAAATGGCTTAAGTACATTGTAAAAAAAGGGATAAGTACACAGGAAATTCTTCTCTTTCTTATAGACCCACGATCCTCCTCTTGCTACATGCCACTCTCCAGCAACCTCACCTCTTCGGAGTGCCAGAAACTGTACCCAATTCTTTCTTTTTTACTTACTACACAACCTGCCAAAACTAGAGATCCTATACTATGATGCCGTCACCACCTCAATTACTGAAGGCAGAATGAGGTTCCGTCCCGAAGTGTCTGTAAAGTCTGTCATTTGTATTTTTGCAACACTTTGTTGCTAGATCACAATCAGATGACACAATAAGATATTGTATGCCAATAATGGTGGTGGGCATTAATGACTGGAAATCAACCAATCTTTTTGCTGACTATACATAGCCAAGATGATTTATTACAAATAAAAAAGAACTAAAACCATGTGCTTTTTGAGATTTTCAATAGTCACAATTCAATCAAATTTTGAGAAAACTCAGCCAGATTTCTATACATGGTTCAAGTAGTTAGCCAAAAATTTAGAAGGACTTATATATTTTTTAATTACTTTCATATTTAGTTTGTAGCCAAATCTGGCTAAATTTTCATGTCATTCATCGTCATGTCGGCTAGAACACAAATTTGACCCAAAATTCTTCCTGACAAGAGGAGTTGGGGAGTTTTTTCTTGTATTCGTTCTGCAGACAATTGCCAACAACAAACCGAATGGGTAGCTGCAGTTTACTCTCTGCCTAAAGTCTGCCATTATACCATCCACTTTGGTGGTCAACAGACAGACAAGAGAGAAAGCCACCAAAACTTTGTCAAAAACACAATTCTGCCATAATTTCCAGATAACAATCTTGAGGATCATTTTCGAGGATCCTCACTTTCCTGGTCCTTGAAGAGAGAGAAAAAAAAGGTGTAGAAAAAAGCTTCAAAACTGCAATTCAGATTTTTTTAAATTCTGAAAAATGTGCACAACGTGCTGGTACTTATATATATATATATCTTGAGTGATGATAGCTGAAGGAAGTTGGAGGTTGGTATGAGTGGAACATACCTGAAGCTCCCCCTGGAAAATACAACCATGCATTGCAAATCATCACCATGTGTTTACACCAGGTGCATGATTTATATGCCCACTTTGGTGGGTCAATAGGCTTCCATCAAAAAAGCTGCTCAAGGAGTGCAAAGATATGGAGATATTTGGATCTTTGATGTGCTTTTTAGAAGCACCACCCATTAAAGACGGTGGTGCTTTGACTACCTTTACATTACCAGGTTAAGCTTAACAAGCCAAAAGCCAACAACCTTCACCACAAAATTGCACTGTTAATGTACGTACTGAAACAACATTCATTGAGTTGAGTGTTGTTTTGAAGTAGTTATAACAACACCATACAAAGTGTTTTGTCACACTAGATGGACTCAAACACTTCATTTTAAATCAATTGTGTGTAAAATTCAAAACACAATCCAAAACCCACTTTGTTGAAATGGCCCATCCTGTGTGAGCCTAGATGGAACAATGCCCACCAATGCACCACTGGATCAGCAATTTTATTTTGATTTTGTGGCAGAATTAACAACAGAACATGCCTTGTGACATTTTGTAGTTTTTGTTTTTGGAAACAACTACTAATTACCTTGCCAAACTAATTGTAATCCTCCACCTTAGTACGAGACTTTTAGGTTGAAACCCATGCAAGTTATGTCCTCTAATTGGAACACAATGTTCAAACCAATGTTGTGCATGTAAATGTAAATAGTCAATTTATATGTCCGGGTAAGATTTTATAAATATTAATCATTTATAATTAGACGCTCAATTTTTTGCAATTACACTATTTGTTGGGCATTTTTTTTAAAAATTACATTTACACTTACATGTTGTCATGGACACTTGTGATTGTAAATAATGATGAAATATTGTCATTTTCATTTAAAAACCATTGACAAGTGCAATACCAATGAATCCTAATCTTTTTGTGGGGGAATGAACAAATGAATGATAAACACAATACATATGCATATTGCATTTCCTTTTTTCTCTCCCTTTTCGAGATTCAAAATGTCGTTTATGGAAGTGGAGTTGGTTCAACAAAAAAAAAAGGAAAAAAGAGGGGAAAGGGGTAAATGGTATGCATGGGGAAAAAAGAAGGAAGAGGGAAGTAGGGAGGGTAAAAGAAAGTGGAATTGGTACAACAAAGAGAGAAGGGAAAAGAAAAGAGGAAAATGGGCAAATAGTGAACATGAGGAAAAAAGAAGGGAAGTAGGGAGAATTGCAAAGAATGGAAGTGAAGTTCATTTAATAAAAAAAGAAGGGAATGAAAAGAGGAAACATGCAAATGGTAGGCATGAGGAAAGAAGAGGGAAGGTAGTAAAAGAGAAGAGATAAGTAAGCATGAAATATGGAGGAATGATATTTTGTAAAGTTATTTTCATTGTGCTTTTTTGAGCTTTCCCATGTTATCCTTTCTATCTAAGTTGTTTGCAAGTGCAACTGGTGACATTGTTGTCATCTTGTAACTTTTTTCAATTGTTGCAAGTTGTTTCAATTTTTTCAATTGTTTTAAATGAGCTTCTTGCATTTTATTTTTTATCGTGTTTGTTGTTTTCCAATCCCATTCCTTGTGATCTTGCATAACAAGGTTTAAGGTGAACTTTTTCATGTTCTTCATGTTCATATACATTTGTTGCAAGTGTAGGTGGTTGTGTTATGGTCATCTTGCAACTCCTAATATTGTTACAAGCTTCATGAGTGCCCTGCTTCAAGTGAATATTTTACAACTTACTCCTTTTTGGTCATTTTGCATTTCCCATTTCTTGTGGAACTATCTTATAACTTCCTTCATTATGGTCTTACATAATAAGGTTTAAGATGAACTCTCCATGTTGTTCCTTTTCATCTACATTTTTTGCAAATGAAGGTGGTGGTGTTGTGGTCGTTTTACAACTTTTGACATTGTTACAATATTCATTGATGCCCTATTTCAAGTGACCTTCACCTTTCATCATCTTGCACATGTTTTCATCATGGTATTGCATTGTTACTAAAAGGCAAACAAAGTGGGACATGTGTTAATACCTTCATTTTGTTGCAACCTTGAGGGCAATGTGAAATGAAATACCCTTATTTTGTTATAAACTTCATTTTGTGGGAGAATCATCACAATACCACAATATCCTTTACAAATGCATATTCCATGTCCTTCTTTATGTGTTTTTTTTTCACAAAATGTGTACAAAAGTTTGATTATGGTTCATAACTCATATATTTAACAATAGCGAAAGGCAAAATTTAATGATTCATGTTTTGGTTTTATGTGTAAGGTTATAGCAATTGGGAAAGGGTATTTGAACTTAAAAGTTTTAGGCCCATCACCAAATGAAGAAGTCTTTCCTATTTGTTTACCTCCATATGATGCTACATTGAAAGGCACCCATCCCTCTTCATTCAAAAACATTAATATAAACATTGAAACCTTTATCATTGAAAATTTTCAACTAGCAAAAACTTTATTGAATTTGCGTAAATAAGCCAAGTTCTTTGTTAAGGCTTTATGGTGCATAAAACCATATAAGCACATGTGTGCTTGTTTTTGTGTTTTACACTTACACATAGCTTGTTTTATATGGCATAAAACATCAACATTTCAAACCTTTCTTTCCATGGTTTTAGACTTACACGTGAAGTGTATGTATTTTTTATTTACACAACACTTACCCAATGTGTATATCAAACACCATATACACACACAAAATAAGTTCAAATTCCACAAAATGGGTTATTTGATCATCAAAAGCTCTTTTGGGAAGTTTTTATCAAACTGAATGATTAAATAACAATTGGTGTGTGTTATGAACATCACATATATGCTCACATGTTGTATTTCTAATTCAATTTTGATTTATTATTATTATTATTATTATTATGGTTGGATATCTTTTGTAAACTATGGGCAAAAAGAATTTAATGAAGTCTTTTTGTTAACACCACAATTATTTCGAAATGTTATATTTTATTTTCTTGATTAGTTTGGCTTGCTAGCTTTAGAAAAACATGGGTTGCAGACCCTAATGCCAACAAAAAATCTCAAAATATCTCAAAATAAACCTCTGACCGAATATTCCTTGGTTGTTTAAACTTTTTTTAGTTCCCAGACATTTGTTTGCCTCATTCATAAAAGGTGCAAAAACATATGTTATTCGCATAAATGCAATAATTGAAAAACAATTGATCAACAATGCTTCTAAAATTTGTAGGTTCATCATTTACATTACCTATTATATATATAATTTTTCAATTTTCCCTATATGCCTTTACATCATTTACACGTGTGTTTTTTATAGATGTAATATTAACATTCAGATTGAACAACTTCAGTATTACATAACATTGAATAAATCAATAATTCAAGTTTCAAAAAATAAAATTATCTTACATTAAACTAATTACATGTTTTCCATCAATATTAATATCAATAAGATTTCAATAATCTTTGCAATATTGTGAAAGAATACAAAAGACTCAAAATGAAACCAAAAAAAAATGATTTCATTAATAAAATTTTTTTTAACCTACAAACCACAATGGAACAAGGGATTCCCAAAAGAAATGGGGAAGCAGATCATTACCAAACAAGAGTTAAAACTATGAACTCACAACAACAACAAAAAAACCAATAAACATAACATATCATAGGGCAAAATGAAAATCAAACCAAAACCCAAGAAAGTATAATGTACGAAGAAATTTAAAATATTCCTTAAAAAAGTACACTAACCTTGAACAGGGTGTGAGAATAATTTTAGTGCCATTGCTAGTGGTAACATTAGTTTTACCTCAAGTTTGTGCAACTTCATTCTTATTTGTGTAACTAAAAGCAAGATGTCGTGCAACTTCATTGTTGTCATTATAATTGAAAGAAATATTTTGAGGTATCATGTGCAACAAATAAAACTTATTAGTATTCAACATCTAATTTTAATTTTAAACATTCACTTTGTAGATAAACAAACGTTTGGGGCTCCATGAAAGGTTTGGGGTGAAAAAATGGCCCAAAGAAAAGTAATTTTAATGATAACTTTATTATGTAGTCTTTAAATAAATAAAAATATTATATTGATTATGAATTAAAAGATAATCATGATAATCAAAACATCAAAATTACAATGTCTAGTTTGGTATGTATGGCAATGTCTTTTAGATGTGGTTTGAATTTTTTATATAAGGAGATGAAAGTAAGGTTTTAAAAAAATGTGTTCGAAAGAAATTTATTTTTTATCTTGAAAATATAGCAAGAAATATTTTTAAAAATTGCTTGTATGTTGCTAAATGTCCCCTCTTTCCCCCTCCCCCATTGTGAAACATTTATATCAATTTGTAGTAGGCTACCAATAATATAGAAGGATTATTAGATTTTTTCACTTGTCACAACTCAGTTATAGCCAAATCTAACCAATTTGTCTTATGAATTATTAACATCTTAACACTTTTATAAAATCCTTTATAGAAACATTGGATGAAACTTGAATTTGTTGTGATTAAATGACAATGGCAATTTGTTAATGTACATGTATTTCTTTTTCCCAATGTTTCAATTGTAAGTGTTTTAATGTCATTTGATAGATGATGACACCTTGCTTTAACCATAGGTGATGACGACCAAAGTTTGATACCTTGTTCTTGTTATCAACTTGTTCAATAAATAAGTAGGTGAAATGAACATTTAAAAATAAATAAATGTAAATCAATGTCTTGCCCATCACTACTATAAATCACTACTTTTCAAGCCATTCAACTTGATTGTCTTGTTTGTTTTGACCAAAAATTTGTCAATTTGACTACAAGCCCTAATTGTTGAAGTGATATGTTATTTTATTGGTTCAATTCACTAAAAATGATTTTTTTAATTATTTGGTCAAATGTTACATTAGTTAAACAAAATAAAAAATGGACACCATTAGTGAAAAAGACAAAGCTCTAGTCACATGGGACATTCAATTTTGTTTAAACTATATTTATAATTAAATAAATATAAATATTAAGCATTATGGTTATCTTCATTGGTCAAATTGACTAATGACAATTTGACTATTAATCAAATTGACGATTAAAATGAACATTAGATTGACTCAATAGTAGGTATGACCTTGGTAGGTAGGTAGGTTAAATAGGTAAGGTAGGCTAGTTAACCTAAGGTAATTAAACTAAGTTTCCTATGTTGATTAAAAAAAAATCATAACAATGAAATGATAACTTTTATTTTTTTGTTGAAGATACATTGTAATAGTTGAGGACTTGATTTTTCAATGTGGAGATAAAGGGTTCAAGTCCTCATACTTGCACCTTATGTAATTAAGCTATTAAGTTAGGGTGACTAGAAAGGTTAATTAGTGTAGCTAGTTCCTAATCTAGGAATGGTGTTTAACCTAGGTTAGTTTTAAACATGAATGCCTAATCTAAGTTAGGTCTATGTATGTACGTACCTACATATTGGCCTACATTTCTATTTACCTAGGCCCTATCTACATATTGAGTCAAACTTTGATTCATTTTCATTGTCATTTTTATTAAAGTGATAGTTGTTTAAACTCATTAGTTGATATGACCAATAAATAAACCAAGAGTCAAAAAGGCAATTAACCCCAAAAAAATTGTCAATTTGACCAATAGTCAACTTAGACATGTCAAAATTGACTTGTCTAGTATGACAAACTAATTAAGTTTTAAAATGTCACAATTTGATAATTTTTATTAATTTTTCCAATTAAAAAAACCATGATTTTTAATAATTTGCATGTGCATGTGTGTGTGTGTGTGTGGAAATGTTGTGTTTTATGGCATTGTGTATTATGTTTAATTGTGTACTATGTTAATTGTCATGGTGAATCTATTTGAAATAACCATGAATGAAATTATTGTTCTTGGCATTGATTCAACCCTACAAAAAAAAAAATTTTAATCTTTAAAAATGGTAAAAAGGCCAACAAATTTATTGCATATCCAATCAAAGAACTAACCATTTAAAGGTTGTATAGTTGTGATGGATTTGATGAATGATTCACAAGATGAAAAATGAAACTTTTAGATACACATGAAGGACAAGTGATTATAACTCCCTTTTGGGTGCAACATGTATAAAACTTAAAGATTAAGTGTGCATGGATGATTTCATCCCACAATCAATGTACCTTGGACTTTAAGAATTGGGAACGAATCTACCTATATAATAAAAAAATGATATTTCTCTATCTATATTGTTTGAACCTACCTCTTCCAAGCCTAACTACCTTACTCTTTTCCCCTACCCACCTACATGGACATGAAAAGCACAATTTTGAGATATGGCATAAATAATGATGAATGATAGATTGGAAACCATATTGGAATATAAAAAGGGGAAAAAGGGAAGGGGATTTTGTTTGGTTTGACACCTTGCCCTTTGGGTGTGGGCATTACATTAGTGGCATTAATTTAAATGAAATCACACTCTTAATTAATAACAATACTTGACAATGGAGAACCCTCCATCTTCTATTGATGATTGATTTTTTCATAACTTTATCGGGACATGACACATGGGCTTCATCAATAAATGTTTGTGTACATAATCATCATGAATGTTAATAGTGATTAACTATTACATAGTGATTATATTCACTAATTCATACATGGGTTCACATCACATTAACAACCATTCATTAGAACAACATTCAACCTTGGCATCAAGAGATTACTAGTGTTTACATGATGTTAATTATGTGTGCATCCATATAGAAGATTAAGTGGTGATCAATGATCATTATCATGTCATAGTACCATACATGTATTTATTGAAAATCATGTTATTTATGGATCACAATTTTCAGTATAGTCATACGTCCAATTTGGAATTCAAGGTGTTGCATACTTATGTGTGGTGTTGAAAAAGTTCTTTAAGCATAAGCAAAAACATTTTGAATGCAAATTAAGACTTGAAACTAGTTGTTTGAATTTTATGAAAGTTCAACGTTGACATAATTAAATTTTTTAACATTACTTTATTTTGAATTTGCAACTCCTTGACATTTTGATTTTGAATCAAGTGAGAACATAGTTTTGAAGTTTGTAAAGTTGAAAACTAGTCAAATTTTGACTATCATACTTCCACTCATTTCCACATGTGCAACAAAGTTTTTTAAAACATTCATCATTCTTTTTATAAAAGACTTAACTCCAACTTATATATGGAGTTTGGACATTTCACATGTTTCAATTTTGATGGTAAGATTAAAGTAAGTGTTGTAGACAAAAGATTGAATATATATTATATTACCTTTTTAATTGTTGCATGCAAGAGATTAAGGATATTGATGATCATGTTGGTAGGAAAATAATATCAAGGGAAAGAATATTAAGGTGACATTTCAAATACATTTTACAATAAACAAAAGTAGGTGGAAAGAAAAGAAAGCATTGACAATTTGTACATGAAGTAAAAACAACATTGGGGTTCTATGAAAATTTTGAAGTTTAATTATTCTATCAAGCTTTGATTCCTTATGTAAATTCAGAATTAATTTGGAAAGAAAGTTTTATTATTCATATGCCATCACAAATCTAAATGTTATCATATCTTATAAATCATTGTGTTTTATTTTGAATTGCTAAGTTTTTAATATCACAAAATTTGAATGATAGATTTGCAACATGATAGTTCTATTAAGTAACATATTGTTATGAAGTGGGTAAACTTACTTTTACTTCATAAGGTCATTTCTTTTCTTTCGAAAACCTTATTTTAAATTAGTATGATTTTTAAAACCATACAAAAGTGGACCCTTCAGTTTAAATATGGAATGTTGTCAAATTGCTACCTAGGTTTAACACAAATTTGATTTAAAAGTTTAATGCCACTTACATAAACAAGCTTCATCCAAGTTTTTATTTTTCAACATAATTATAACGTTTTGAAAACTTGAACATCCCAAATTTGATTCTATTATTTGCTTCTTCATCCAACACACTTACAATTATAAGGAATAAGATAAATGAGGCAAGTTTGCCTAGAAAAATAAGGTCAAAACATATTGAAACAAACCCAAACATTGGAATATTGAAAGATTGCAATGCCAATACACTTACAAACTACATTATCATTTAATCACAACCATTTCATACTTTCATATGCTTAAAGAATAACTAAGCCAAGTGTAAGCATGTAAAACCCTTTGTACTCCATCCATTCAAGAGGAAAACACCAGGAAAACATCATGATGTTGTGCTAAGGAGAATTTATAACTTTCAATAGTAATTAAACTTATCATAAGTCAAATTGCTTAAATAATTCATTTTGACGTATAACATTTGTTCATCAATATGTTTTTACAAAAGTTGTTCAAAAGTGTGGAAATAATTAATTTTGTCACAATTTAATGGTTTTTAAATTTTGTAATACATTATTTCATTATTCTAAAATTAGAAAAAAGGTTGAAAAATCAAGACCATGATTTGACAATCTTGTAGAAAATATTTGAATAAACTAGATAAACAATGTGATAAGATTTGCAAGGTGAAAAAAAGTTCTATGATAAAGTGTTTCTACCTTCAAAATCTTCATTGCAAAAATAAAATGGGATTTTGTGCACATGAAGAAAAGCTACAAAAATTGCATGCAAACATACAAAATTGGAGTTAAACAACTATTGAAAAGATGCAATAAAAATTACACATACCTAACTTTTGAAATTGGGGTACCTACTGGATTGAAAACAAAAAAAAAAAAAAAAAATTGTAATAAAAACTTCTAGCAAATGCCTTGAAAAGTTGAAACTTCTTAAGCTAATAAAATTGATTATGGTCTTGTGATGAAGAGAATAGTGAACCATTGCTATTTGTCAATATTGTAGAAATATCTTCAACTAAAAATGTCAACAATAGCTAGAACCAAGGGATGGAATATTTTTAGGATTGATTTGTACATGCCAAGTAAGAATAATAGTTAATATATGTATTATGTTAAATGGCCTCTTTGGTTCACTATGTTGATGGAAACAATGAAATAATATGGCAATTATATATTTTCACTTTTCAATAAATCCATGAAAAAATGTTGGTTCTTTCTATCCATATTAAAAAAGGAATCAATGACATGCAACAATGTTTTTGGATGATACATCTAACAACTAATCAATTTTTCAATTTTCAATTTGTGTATTTCAATTTTAAATGGGAATCATACATGGGATGCATACCACTAGCCCCAAATTCACAATGCCAAGGTCATGGGGATTTAATTAAAGTTTCTATTTTTTCATTTCCATTCAATTGTTTTCTCACCTCTAACATACTAGGACAATGGGAGGTGGGGGCTATTATGGGCACCTTATGTAATGGCATCCACTAGAATCAAAATTTAAAACATTTTTTGTGATATTAAGTTATCCTTAATATAACCTCATCTTTGGGTCCTTCTTTCGTCCTTAAATATTTTTTCACCCCTAGATGTTGGTTATCTACAAAAGAAAGCAAATTCAAAGCAAAGAGGAACAACTTTCTCATAAAAAAGAGTGAAAATTTAGATTGTTTTTTCATGAAAGGGCATTTATTGTACAACATTCACAATAGTGACAAAAAAAATTGAAAACAAAATCAAAACTCGAGTTGCATATCTTTTTACTGTCAACCTAAGGGGAGAAAGGAGTATCAAGTTGTGTTTATTACCAATGTATTTGTTTTGCTATCATGTGTTGATTTCAACCTAAGTTCATTCCCTTGATAAGAAAATTTTGTTCTTCACCTTGAGTCCTCTTCCTTTATGGATATATATATATTGTTCAAGGTGTTATTTAAGATGTTCTTATTTTGAATATTACTTTTGTGAGGTTCATGTGCATTAAATTAGACTATTACGAGCCCAACTTACAGTTGGTTTTTTCACCATTATTTGTGAGATGATGATTGATGATATAACACTAACTCAATAAGATTTTATGTTATTACATAATCTAATGACTATCCATCCAAATCAATTTGCTCCTTTGGTTATTGCATTATTGGGGTACCTAAACAATAATGTCTCATATTCTATTAATTCACCTACAAAATCAAATTATAATATAAACTACATGAAAACATGACATCCATGACTAGGTTGATATACTTACACATAGCATAAGCAATTAAAAATGACGTAAGCAACATGTCTAATTCAATTAAAAATGACATAAGCAACTAGTTCAATTGAAAAGGAGTAGTCATGAATGCCATGTTTTGGCATAGTGGTAAGATTGTTTGCATTTACAAATTTGTGCAAATTATCTTTCCATATGTCAATTAAATATTGAAGCCTGAATGTATGAACATAATAAAAAGAAAGTCTTTTTACAAGGTCAATCATTGAAAACTCTCTAGCATTCAACTATATGTAATTCAACGTGTGTGATAGTTTTTTCAATGTTAAGCACTAAATGATCAAATGTAGGATAAGTTGATGGTATAAGAATGTAATGTATGTGGTTATGTTTGTCTAAATGTTTATAATTTTTATTAATATATAGAAATTAGGATATGAACTTCAAATCTTAGAAAACATTTATATGATAGGTTGTTCCAATTCTTGGTATTAATTTTAATGACATTCATTCAAAGAGTAAACTACACTATTTCACATGTGCTTTTTTATTATGTTTTAATGGTTGTTCAAGGTTAAAACAATCCACATATCAAGGGATACTTTTGTCAATAGTCTAGATATTAACTTATCTATTGAAGTTGATTGTATGAGTCAAATTGCAAATGAACTTGTCAAGAAAGCACACTACATAATTACTTGGACCCATTTTAGCCAATACACTTGTTTGATTCATCAACCATAAGTGGAACACATAAACTAGGGCATATTAATTCCTATGTCATGTTGCACAATTAAAGTCACAAAAACTCTTTGTGCACCTGAAATAATAACCCAAGGCAAACAATTTGTCACCCTTTCCACATTTTCAAGTGCCTTTACAATGTCTTTTGCTCACAATAGACACAGGAATGCACATCATGATACTACAAAAACTCCATGCATGGAGCACCGAACAAAACCATGATAGATTTTGTGGAATACTCAACAAGCAATTTGGTTAAACAAGTAAATAACATTCATTCATTTGCCTCCAAACAAAAGGGCTCTTTCTAACTTGTACATAGTAAGTCTAGCAATTATGGGGTATGTAACAGATTCAATTAATTTGCAATTTGTTCCATATGTCATCACTAGCCCTATTTTTGTTGCGTGAAATTCCAATAGATAAAATATTTATATTACATATTCATTGTTTGCTAAGGGAAAATTTCACCAAATTTTGAAAAAAACAAATTTTCGTCACATTTCAACTCAGATTCTAGTTTGATAGCATGTTTTGTAGAATTTTTTTTTAGTGTTTAGAACATGCTGCCATTTACTACTAAATCCCTCTTGGGATGCTTGCTAATGATAAAATGTAACATCCCAAAATTGAAAAAAAAACAAAACAAAAGAAAAACATTGATCATCACACATTAATCTTCATATTTACACTAAACCAAATCCAGCCTTTTACTTATACCTTTTTTCCAATGGTATGTTATTAGCTGAAAGCAATCCTAGTCTTCATTATTTCAATCATGGCCCTAAATCCACCAAAAGGTCTTAGCAAAATCCATAATCATAATGGTACACAAAAATCAAAGATTGTCACATAGTGCACAAATGCTTGCTTTAATTTGGCCCATGATCTTAAAACAAATACACTAAATAATTGTATCTATAAATGGAAGCTCTTATACATTTTTTGATGTGGCCCACACTCTAGAACTAAGGTTTTTTTTTTCCCCAATTTATTGGGAAAAAAATTTGGCGATTTTTTATTATGATGGTCAACTTTCCACAAGAAAAATAAAATTCCAAAAAAAGTGTACTTAATACTCACTAGTGTGGCCTGTGCCGTTGGCCCAAGTGTTACCACGTCCTCAACCAATTTTTCCTTGCAAAACATGGTTTTTTGGAATTTATTTGAATTTTCAGTGGCAAAAATCACTTAAAAATCAATATCTCCCACATTCTGAATCCAAATCTTACCAAATAAATTCCATTAAATCCTGATCATCAAGATCTTTTCAACAACACCAAAGGCACAGTCCAATTCCTCTGAAATTTTCAGCTGCGATTTAATTTAATTTTCAGTGAAGAAATCATTCAATATTCAAGAACTTTTCCACCGCAAGTCCAAACGTCATGGAACCAAGCTGATGCACCCCTCCTCGTCAAGAGCTTTCCAAAGATACCAAGAACACGATCTGAAGCATTGCGGTTCGGTGGATCTCATAATTACAAACCAAACAAAACAAAACAAAACAATACAAACAAACTACCTTTCTTCATACATAGACTAGTGTGACATGTGCCCTTGGCCCAAGTGTGAACCCATTACAAAATAGGGAAACTGAACATGTGAACATTGTTTTGCAATGTATGGATCGATTTTTTGAACAGTGAAATATGAAAAGAAATCATGCTTGAATTGAATGGTGAGCCTTCAAGTTTGACCATGTTCTCAACTGATTTTTCCTTGCAAAACCTGGTTTTTTGGAATTTATTTGAATTTTCAGCGGCAAAAAGGCACTTAAAAAATCAATATCTTCCGCATCCTAAGTCCAAATCTTACCAAATAAATTCCATTAAATCCTGATCATCAAGATCTTTCCAACAATACCAAAGGCACTTCCCAATTCCTCCAAAATTTTCAGCTACAATTTAATTTAATTTATAGTGAAGAAATCATTCAATATTCAAGAACTTCTACACCACAAGTACAAACGCCATGAAACCAGGCAGATGCACCCATCCTTGTCAAGAGCTTTCCAAAGAGACCAAGAACATGATCTGAACCATCCTGGTTCGGTGGATCTCATAAGTACAAACAAAACAAAACAAACTAACTACCTTCATAATAGATAGATATGCCATCTTCCAATGTTTTATGCATAATGATGAATGAGATAGATGTCATCCATGACAAATCTAAGTTGGGACCTTCAAAGAACATTTACAAGTTGAATCACCATCTATGGACCCAATATCGCCCTCTAGCTTGTCATTAAACAAGCAGCTCAACACATAACATGATTTAGCCCACTATGGCAGGTTTAAAGATTAAACCCATGTTGTCTTTGGTACGAGCCATATTGTTTTGTGCAAAATTTCACAAAAATGTGAAAAATGAAATGGAAAAAGGGGATATTGCATCAAAAAATCTCCTTTTTTGGTGGTAAAGTTCAACCTTTCAATACCATGGTTGTATCCATAATTAAACATTGTTGTGATGTTGTATTATAATTAATAGGAAGGTTTTGTATGAGGTACCAAATTTTCAATTACCTATAGCCTAATAGGATGACATCCAAAGTATTTGTAACCACAATAGTAGGCCAATTTGAGTACATGTTAGGTATGTACTAGTATGGGCTAGCTGATACTAGTATGGGCTAGCTGATACCAAATTGGTTTAGGGTTAGGGTTTAGGGTTTAGTACTTCATACCAATATATGAACCATTTATTGGCATTGGTTTTTTTCTATATATATTAGTACAACATAGGTTGAAACTTGAAACCAGTGTTGTCCCATTCTGGGTTTTGGGCCGGTTCTGAGTCTGCTCCTCAGGCCAATCTTGGGTCCCTGAACGGCCAGTTCTAAATTTTGAAAACAAAGGGCTTGGACCCAGCCTCCAAATAGGACCTGTGAATCACTCTCTGGTTAGGACTGAGCCCCCAAACCCAATTTTGTACAGGGTCAAATTCTTTACCATTTTAATTTTTTTGAAATTTTTTTGAAATTTTTTTACTTTCTATTTTCAATGAGTATTGAGTTTAGGGTTTAGATTTAGGGTTTAAGGTTTCTTTACGTTTTAAAAAAAAAAGAAACTCCTCCCCTTTCAATTCTAAATAATAAATTGGAATTGTCTTAGTTCCAATTCCACACATCCAACAATGGTAGAACCAAAGTCGTGAGAGATGATAAAACCTTGTAACTTTGGTTAAGTCGTTTGAATCCAAGATGAATTTCATTAAAAAAATCAGTCTAAAGTGTACATCTCATCTCCAACTCTCAACTCTCACTCACAAATTGGTTCCTAGTTCATGCTAGCCCTTTGAATTTGAGGAATCGCACAAGAACTTGCCATTCACAATTTAAAGACTTTTCATAATAAGTTTTAGTATTTTTTTATTTTTAAAAAATTTTAGTACATGAAAACCAAGAAGTTATAACTAGTGTTATCTAGATCCCGGTTCTAAATTTTGGAAAAAGAAAAATTCGACCCAGACCTTGGAACTTAGGTTTGGCTAAACCCGAATCCTGACCCAAACCTGGTTATAGCCTCTAGACTTGTTTTATATATGTTCCAGATCTAAGAGCATTCTTTCTTTGCTTCCCTTTTTTTTCGAGGTGGGGTTAGGCATGTGTGTGAATTTTTTTGAAGTATACAAGTTTTTTTTAATAGGGCAAGTATGCAAGTTTAGTAAAGTTTAGGTTTTTTTTTAAAAAAAAAATTTAATAATAAAAAATGTATTATTTTAATAATTTAAAATTTAAATTTTAAAATTATAAAATTCATTTATTTATTTAAATTAAATTAAATTATTTTGGGGGTTTATGCATGTAATTGGTGCATGTGATCACTTTTTATTGGTTGTCTAGTTGTAATAAATTTTAAAATATTTCATTCCGGGATATGCATAGATAGGTTTAATAGGGCTTCATGAGAGCTTTCTGATGGTGTATTGATTGGGAATTTCCACATTGAACTTGGGTGAAGTTTTTATCAAATTGGTACCTCCATTGAGCCTCTAGCTAGTCACGTGTGAACCCCCAACTGGCTACACTTGGAATTGTACCAGTGAGGGTGGTGAAAAATCATACTGTGGTTAGTAATGGGTTAACTCTCAAAACTTGTTTTTGAGTTAACCTGGGAGTTTCAGCATTGGGCTCACATTCACATTCCATATTTACTTAAATATCACATTTTGGCTTCAACTTTATTTTTAAAACTGAATTTCTTATTTGGTCATTGTGTTTGTCATATTAGGATGCATGCATTAGTGCATTGTGAAAGTTAATTGATTATTATTATTATTATTAATTTTTTAAAAAATTAAGGCCAGACAAGATTCATATTCAACTGTGGGTAGCATTTGGCAAGTCATGTAGAAGTTGATTGTAACTTTGCTATTTCATCACTCTTTGGTTGATTTTTGGCTGAAATTCCTACCAAAGTTTTCTGAGTGTTTTGAATTCAACAATCGAATTTGTAATATGATTCATGGATCAGCAAATTGGACCAAAAGTTTAACTAAAGCTTAAAATATAAGTAAATTGATTGTGAAAAAGGCTTAGCTATTATTAAGGGTTTGACAAATGGAAAAATGTGTTGATGAATGATATACAAATTTATGAATGAACAAATTTTGTATCATCCTCTATATATGTGTCAGACAGGTTTTAAAAGCACGATAATCCATGCAAGAAACATACAAAGCAATGAATGAATGAACTTCGCACAATTTTCTTTATTAAATAATTGAATACTAAATTTGTGACAATTATCATCTATTAATGATATGAAATTTTTATATTCAAATTTATTTTTTATCACTATATTCATTCATAAAGTCATTGAGGATTTTTAATCGTGATTTTCTTGGCTGCAATGGACCAAAAAAAATTTAATGACGAGTGCTAGCTTTTGGTTGGATTTGAATCTTTAACAACTGAAAATTTTCTTTTGACATAAATTAATGCATGCAATATAAAAAGGCGTTCACATTGAGTGAGTTAGCTATTCATTAAAAAACAATACAAACCAAAAAAACAAATTCAACTAAGAATGAAGCCTTGAAAGTTTTGGAATGAAAGTATGAATGTGAACTTCGTTGGAAACGGGAAGAAAATTCAAAAGGAAACTTGTCACTAGAATTCCCAATTCATAAATGAGTTTTCAAAATTAGCCCAACTAGGATAGGGAGATTGATCATGTATGGGCTTTGCCCCCTCTCACCGAATGTGAGAAAATGGCTGCATGCCTGGGTGCTTTTCTTGACGAACCCCTCTTTAAATCATCGTGGATGTGCTTGAACAACAAATCATTAGAAAGATAGATATTCAATGTGTGCACCAATGTCAGTCTTTTATATAAGGGTCGGAGACTAGTATCAATGCTCGTATGAACCATGAACACTCATATCAAATATTAAACTAATCTAATAAAAAAATGAATAATATTCAAGCTTTAATATCTAGATCAATTTAAAATCTCCAAAAATTTCATTTTTGACTTATTAGGCATTTATCAAAATAAGTTGATACCAGACCAACATTAGTGTGCATGTGATGAAAAAAAATTTAAATGAATAATATTTTAGCTCTACTATCTAGATCTATTCAACATATCCAAAATTTTCATTTTTGACTTATTAGGCATTCAAGGGTTAAAGGCTCATTAAAAGTGACATATCTTTCAAGCATGGAAAATGTTTATTAATACATATTATTGTAGCTTGTGATGTTGGCCCAAGTGTGAACACATTCTTTATTTTTCACATTTTTAGAATTGTTTTCTGAATTTGGCAATGTGAACACATTGAGGGCTCCACTGATTTTTCCTTCCAAAACCCAATTTTTGCACTTTGTTTGAATTTCCAGCAACAAAAATCCACTCAAAAAATAAATAAATCTTCCCCACCTTAGCTCCAAAAATTAGGAAATAAACTCTATTAAATCTGACTTGCCAAGGGCTTTCCAATAACACCAAGAACACCCCCCCCCCAAAATTTCAATGCAGTTTTTAGTTTCGATTTTATTTAATTTTCATTTGAAAAAATAATTCAATAATCAATAGCTTTCACACCGTAGCTCCAAACAGTCCCTAATCAAGTCAGTGCACCCCTACTCATTGAGAGCTTTCCAATGATATCAAGAATGCAACATGAAGCGCAGCGGTTTGGAACATCTCAGCATAACAAACCCTAAACCAAAACAAAACAAAACAAACTACCTTGCTCCATAGATAGATTTTCGAAGACCCTACTATCATCTTCCACACCTTTCCATAAAATGTATATTTTTGCTCTCAATCCAGCAATGGTGGTGCAAGTGCTAGAACATCAAGTCTCACCATCTATTGATATTCTTATCAAATTATGTGAAGTTGTTTATAAAACAAGAAGGATTGATGCCCTTCACTAGAAGAGAGAGAAATGTCATTTTGAGGCATTAAATTGAAGGCCTTAACTTCACATACATGTAAGAATATGGGTATTATTCCTAACCGAAGACAAGCCTCGCATGACACATTAGTGATAAAATTGATAGAACCTAGTTCCCCGAAATTCAAGAGGGATGCCAAGTCTCTTGGCCTTTTCCCAATGGGGAAAGACTATGTAAAAAGTTCTATTTCCACAAGCCTCAACAATGTGTGTTCAAATTACATATGATATCACAAGGAGGGAGTTGCTATGTGGTGACTTTGGGGGAATGAGTGGAGGAGGAGGGGGGGATTAGGGTTTACCTATGCAATGGATGAAGGGGCCCATGCAAGAAGTGCTAGAGTGGGTGGACATGAAACACTGTTTCATTAGGTTAAGTTGATTAGCTAACCATGATGGTTAGTTTAGTTGCTGTATTTAAGTGTTTAATTACTACCTACCTAGTAACAACTAACTAGCCCTTAGTTAATAACCAACTACATGTATCTACTATCTACTTATCTAGTAGCCACCTATTGTTGAACCTACTTACCTACCTAAAGGAGCTTATCTATACAGAAACAGATTTTACCAAAGAGAAACCTGACATGAACTTGCTCATGCTTTGTTAGGACAAAAGGGTAACCTACCATGGTGTCAGGTTTGAGCCTGTGGAGGCCAGAGTTTTTTTTTTTTTTTGGTAATAATTTAAAAGAAAAAAAGAAAATCTCTCAGGTTAAGTTTGGTGGGGTGGGTTACATCATGCACAGCTGAGTCATACATAACTCATAAGTAGCTTGCAATGGATGGATTATATATGCTGGTGAATTTTGCATGGGATATGAATAGTATTTAGAAGCAATTTAAATGAATTTTGGAGTTTTTTGAGTTTTTACAATGGTACCAGTGTAGGTGCTGCTGGTTCACTCAAGGCTTGAAATAGATTAAGCCTTTGAAAGTTTGATGAGATTTTATGATTTTTTATTAGGTATGACCCTAAACCCCACAAGCAAGGGTGGGTGTGAAGAAACTCTAGGAAATACTAAGGAATGTGGCTGCCTCCTTGGGGGGAAGCCTGGTCTTTATCCAATTTTATGGGTCTGCCCCCCCCCCAAAATGAAGTTCTCCCAATAATTATATATTTTAGAAATTATTTTAATTAAAATTTTAAAAACCAACAATCAACAATTGAATCAGACAGGGTTTTTTTAATAAAAATTAATGAGGTAATTAGTGGAGTTGGGAGTGGCCATCATCATTCATCCACAAGAGGACTTAACCAAATTTGAGCTGCAAGTCATGTAGGAAAAGTAGAATCCTTTTGGGAAGCTGACACTATAATAAGACCTATTTGGATGCTTCCATGCTAGAAGCAGTAGTGGTCTAAATGTAGCAAAATATGGCAAACTTTTTTTGCGCCAATTTTTACTTTCCAAAAATGATTGTTCCATAAATGGCAATCATTTTTTGCTCTGTGTGTGTGTGGGCATGTGGCAAAATCTGGCCCCCCAAAAAGCCCACTGACTTTACTCACTCACTCACTCACTCAGAGGTGAGTCAACCTCTGAAAAGAATCAACAGTTAAAATAGGAATGAATGTTGTTGTGTGAAGTTCCTGAAAGAAAGAAAACAAATTGCAACTCAACAAGCTTCAAGGCTAGGCTAGTACACAATAGTAACAACAAGTAACAACAACAACAGCAGCAGCTGGTGAACATTCCTGAAGGAAAATGTGGGACCAAATGGGAAAATTACAGGGATCCGTAGTCTCTCTCCCTTTCCTGACAGCCACAGCCAACAAGCAAACAGACAAACACAGTAGCCCACACACAACTCCCTCCCTTGCTGCTGCTTCTTTCTTCTTTCTCCTGCTCCATACTCACCTCCCAATTTTGTCAAGAGAAAAGAAAGGAAAGGAAAGGAAAGGAATAGGAAAGGTAGGAGAAGACCCATCACCACCATCACCAGCAGGAAGAGGGGAAGGGAGCTGCTTTTGTTCTTGTTGTTGTCTTCTACCAGCAGGAAGGGAGATATTTTCTGGTGCAAGGAGCTGGGAGGCTTTTTCTGCTTCTTCTTCTTCTTCTCCTTCTTCTTCTTTAGCAAACAAAAAGTCTGCTGCTATTTTCTTTTATTTTGGTTTGAAGTAAGTATCCAGCTGCTATTTTATTTTTATTTTCTTGGATTTGCTTTGCTTTTCCTGTTTTGGGTTTTCTCTTTGGTTTGTAGATAAGAGCTCATGTTTGTTAACCATTTCATCATGTTTATGAAGAATGTCGGTTATGCTCCAGTTCACAAGCTTTCATGAAAGACTCATTTGTATCTCTTTTTTTGCTCTTTCTTTTAAGGTCGTACTCCTGCTCTTACGTTTGCACGCTCCTGTTTCACAAGCTTTCATGAAAGACCCATTTTGTATCCAAGCTTCACCCAACACACAAAAGGTACTGTAGAATCAGGACAAAGAGTTGGGGGAGAAGTCTTACTTAGTTGTGTATGAACTCCTATCATGCACAAATTTGGAGCTTTTTTCCTTAAAGAAGCATCTGTGTTGTTGTACCTCCCAACAGAGTACTTCAGATCTCACACACTTACAGACGTATGAAAAATGTTTCCATATTTTTGTGCACACTTTTAGTGCACAAGTTGATGACAAAGAATTGTCTAGACTTGCTACTGAAGATCTCTCTTTTCTTAAGATACCATGACATCATTCCATGTAGCCTTCCCAACACAAACCGAGAAAGGGCAAGAGTCCTCTTACTATTATTTGAAAGTAGTACTCCTGCTGCTTCTTTGATCTTGTTTTGTCTATGAAGAAGATGGAGGAGGAAGGTGAGCTTCATTCATTTGTGGATTTTTTTTGGAGTTCAATTGTGTGTACATGAATTTTTCATATGTACTATGCCTCAACTCATGCTCACTGTTATGCAGGAAATGGGACAATGCTCCTCCATCCTTGTATCCATTGTAATGGAGATGCTGCAGTGGCACTAATGGACATATCCCTGGATGGGCCAACATGAAGAGATTGATCCGCTACTCACAACGATATCTGCACAATCTGAGAACTGAAAGATTTTGACAGGTCTGTTTTACTTTCTCCAGATGTTGCTTCAAATTGTTCTTACATCATCTTTGCCTGTTGACCATCATTTATGCCACCCATCTCTTTGGTGTTCAAAAGCAAAAGCTGTGGAGAGAGGAATGGAGAATCTCCAATGTGACCCACCAAAGGAAACCTACCTGCATTGGAGAGAAACCATTCCATTTGGTTGTTGGTTATGTGTCTGAGGGTGGGGTTTGGCAGAAACTCTTTTTGACAAGGATAGCATTAAGAATTGTCCAATTGACATCATCAAACACTTTTCTGAGATCCTGCATTGGAAGAGCAAAATGCTGTCTGGTCAAGTGTCGTCTTTTGCATGATGTGAATCAGCTCTATATGCATATGGAACATTTTCAAGGATTTTGTTCCCCCTTTGCCATATCAGCATTGTTGACTTCCCAATGTGCTCTGGCAGGATGGTTGGAGATCCAGTCTGTTGGCTACAATTTTGTGAACCCATTGCTTTGCACCAAGCAATCTAAAGTCCTGAAGCATTTCACTTTCATTTGTGCAGGTTCCATTGTCTATAGCCTTTGACTCTGGAGCTGTATCTTCCCACCCACTACCTCTTCTGCCATCCTCTCTCTCTCTCTCACTGTCCCTCCCCATCTGGTGGCATTGATGCTGTTCTGGAACAAATAGACACTTAGGTAGCTGACAAGAGTACGGAGAGATGGGTGACATGAGGGGAAGATTGAAGAAAGGGTTGCCAACAGTGAAGGCATTTAACCAGGGATGGACAGGTCGCAAAGCCAAGCAAGTGCAGAAGACGCTCAACAACCTTAAACTCACCATCCTGTGTAGTTTTGTCACCGTCCTTGTCCTACGGGGAACCCTTAGAGGCAGCAGCTTCTACAGCCCAACCCAGGACCTTCAGCAGCTGCACGAGAACCTTGAAGATGCTGCCTTGGAGGAGACCAGACGAATTCTGGAAGAGAAAGAGATGGAGGAAGAGGAGGAGGAACTGGAGCCTGACCCGAATGTCCTTTACAGCCTGGGGCCAGAGATCAAGGACTGGAATGAGCAGCGTGCTATTTGGTTATCAAAATACCCACATATGGCCAAGACTGCAAATGGCAATGACCGCTTTCTCCTTGTCACAGGCTCCCAGCCAAAACCTTGTGATAACCCTGTGGGTGATCACTACTTGCTGAAATCTGTTAAGAATAAGATCGACTACTGCCGCCTGCATGACATTGAGATTTTCTACAACATGGCACATTTGGACCAAGAAATGGCTGGCTATTGGTCCAAGCTGCCTCTGATCCGGAAGCTGATGCTGGCTCACCCTGAGGTTGAATGGATTTGGTGGATGGACTCAGATGCAATGTTTACAGACATGGTCTTTGAGCTTCCCATTGAGAAGTACAAAGAGTATAACCTGGTTGTCCATGGTTACAAAGAGCAAATCTACAACAAGAAGAGCTGGGTAGGTCTGAACACAGGCAGTTCCTTGTTCAGGAATTGTCAGTGGACTTTAGATCTGTTGGATGCATGGGCTCCTATGGGTCCCAAGGGTGCAGTTCGACTTGAAGCTGGGAAAGTCCTGACCGAGACATTGACAGGAAGGCCAGATTTTGAAGCAGATGATCAGTCTGCACTGATTTATTTACTCATAACACAAAGTGAGTTGTGGTCCAAGAAAGTGTTTCTGGAAGAGTCTTACTATCTGCACGGCTACTGGGTGCACATTGTTGACCTGTATGAGGAAGTGATGGAGAAGTACCATCCGGGCTATGGCGATCACCGTTGGCCATTTGTTACCCACTTTGTGGGTTGCAAGCCTTGTGGCAGCTATGGAGATTATGCAGTTGAGCGATGCTTGAACCAAATGGAGCGAGCTTTCAACTTTGCTGACAACCAGGTCTTGGAGATTTATGGGTTTCAGCACCGCAGTCTTGAGACTGCCAAGGTGAAGCGCACCAGGGATGACACTGCAGACCCTCTGGACCTGCATCCTGGAGAGAGAGTGGAGCAGCACCTGTCTGGGTGATAATGCATGATCTGGATTCTTGATTTTTTCCACCGATTTCTGTGTTGGTGGCAGATATACTACTACCGGCGGTTTCTTCAAGAAGCTTCTGAGTTCTGATGGAGCTTGAGAAATTTATACTTATGGGGTCATAACAGTGCCTCTCTCTCTCTCTCTCTCAATGGATTTGATTTCTAGCAGGTCTGCAATCTCCAAGACCTTATATAGACTTTGCTTAGAAGTAGCAAAATCTTGTAAAACTTTTTTAAGATCACAATACTACCAACATAACATCTAGGTGAGCAAAATTGTAGAAGCTTATGCAGTAAACCTCAATAGTGTAACTTACTCTTCCTTGTAAGAATCGTTCCCAAAATAAGACGGTTCAGGTTTCTGAGGAAGAATCTAACAAGTTGTGTTGTGGGTTTGTCAGAGCTTTGCTTTTGGGGTTGTCATAGCTTTGTTATGTGTAGAGGAAGGCCCGGAGTGGATGGTGTTCCTTAATTTAGGCCCTTGAGCCAAGGATGGTAGCCTGAAGCCTGAGGCTGATAATTAAGGAACACCTGACACAAGGGGGCTTCCTCTGCATACAGAAACCAGATTGATTTCTTCATCTTTCCAGCATTTCTTTTTGTGTCAGACTCGTAGCCTGCTTGCAGCCTGGCAGATGGCTTTTCTTTTTGCTTTCTATGTGTGTCAGCTTTGTTTTCAGTGCAGAGGAAGAAGCTTCACAGGAGTGCATTACACGGCATTGGAATTGGCACTATGCATTCCATATTCCTATAATACCCCTCCACTGATAGGTGGGCTATTCCAGATTATAATGAGCAGATATTGACAAAGGGAAATCAACTTTGCTTCTTTCGGTTCTTTATGTACATCAATGGCTGCCTCTTTTGATGGACCAAAGACTACCCTCCTCCCAAATTTGACAGGCAGAGCTCATGGTTATGCACCTCTGAAAGAAAACACCAAGTTTCTGTCTCCTGACCAGCTACGAAGTCTATGAGACCAGATTCTCCTTAATTCACTGATCAGATTCTCCACAAGTCCCTTGCATATTGCCAAGTGATGGAATGCATTGCTGGCTGCAAGGAATCTCATCTAAAACCTCTAGTGCAATTGTAGTAGTACAAGTAGCAAGAGATCTGCAAGAACATTTCATTCACAGAAATTCACCATTTTAGTCAATTGAATCATGTTCTTTGCTCTTTGAATCAAATGATTTGTTCAGTTGGTTCCATGACAAAATTTCAGCAATTTCACAAGAAATTTCTTTAGGCAAATCATGGCAAGTGTCATTGATCATGGAAGTTTGTGGCATTGAACTACAAAAATTGCTTGAAATGCACATCAATATTGCTCAGCAAAATGTTAGTATTCCAAAAGATGCAACATCAATAGTTGCAATTGTGTTGTTCCATTCTAAACTAGTACTTTGAACCTAGTAGGCACATTGAACGTATGTGATGAAAAGAAGGTGCAAATGAAGCCCTAGACTGATGAAGCAAGCACCATCAACAGCCAATAGTTGCAAAACTATTGGCAGTTGCTTGTGATGTGAAGCTTGAAATTATATTATGTGACATTTGTGTTCATGACCTTTGTTTTCTTGCTTGTTATGAGGACAGCAGTTATTCATTGTTGATGGCGTCTACTATGTGGTGAGGTGCCCTCCTTGGTTGCATTTTTATGGTATGGCTATTTTTCCACTAGAACTTTGATGGTGGCTTGTCAAGCAATGGAGCTGGATGGAGATAAAAAGGTGCAACTAGTCCAAATGTTGGGCACGGAACTAAATGGATTTTTCTTTCTTTACATTAGTATAAACGAAGTGTTGTTGTGGATTCTTAGGGTTGATTGCATTCTATAGGAGAAATGGTATTCTGTTGCGCTAATGTTTCTCCTTAGGAAGGATGCATGGCAATAGATATGGGTTGATGACAAGAAGAGGATGAGAGCTACATGGATTTCGGAACGGTCGTGAAGTGTATTGTTTGTTGTGTGAATCTGTTTGTTTGTTTTTTTTTTGTCAATTCCTCAAATCACAGAGAAAGAGAAATAACTTGGTCTTTTGGGCATTTCGAAAGAAATATGGGATTTTGGCAACAAAGATATACCTTGATGTGTAGATAAAGAGGTGTCAATTTTCCTTGTCCAAGCTTTCAATGTTGATAATGGGGTTTAAACATTCATTCATTGTGTAATGTTGTTGTCATGTAAGTGGATTAGACTGTTGAACGACTAGGTGTAGAAGCAACTAATAGAATTCAATCAAATTGTATGGTGGATGACACACCCAAAACTCCTTGAAAGACTCATATGCGAATCTAAAGGTGAAAACAATGGACAAAGGAATTAGGGTACATTCCCTAGTTTGCAACATTTCAAGGGTAAGAAGGACATGCTGGAACTTTGAGATGGGAACTAGGATGAACTCACAAGCGAGAATTCAAAATGAGATCAACCTACACAACCAAGAGAAAAGGCGATTAGTGCAAATTGAATGGAAGTGTGCGGTGAATTTAATAAAGACAATTTCATGCACAAGTTTTACACAACCTGCAACCTTTGAAAGGAGGCACCATTCCCTTCCCTATAGTATACTCTGAACTTCTCAACAAGGATTACATCCAAATGTCACTTCTTCTTGGGACTCCCAAGTGGGAGTCTCAAAATTGGGACTCTTGTTGTCCCAAAACTTTGGGCGCTCATATCTTTCTCAAATCAAATTTTTTTTAGAATACAAAGGCAATATCTTATAGCCCTCAAAAATATTTTTCCAATGGTGTATAACACGCCCCAATTTGACCTCATTTGACCCCTTATTTCTAAGGATTTGTGATCGGGAGTCAAATTCCCAATTTGATTCATGCCCTTTCTTTTGATCATAACTCATGCAAATCAAATATAAATGAACAATGTGAGGGCACTTTAAGCAGGTACGTTCCAATACCTTTCTAATGGTGTATTAGGGGCCCAATTTGACATTTTTTTCCTTTTCAACCAAGGCCCTGAACATTCATAAGTCCCACACAAGTGTAACTCCCAAAATGAGAGTGCACTTGGGAGTCATTAGGCTTCATCCCTTGCACTCTCCCTCATTTGCAAGAGTGTGTTTCACACCTAAACACACTCTCAACTTCATGGGCCCCTGCACTACACACTTAGTTGTGAACCTAATGTTAATGTTATGACAATGGAATTGTGTGTGTGTGTGTGTGTGTGTGTGATTGTTAGAAGGCTTTCGTGAAAGGAGATGGTTGATCATGACATGTTGAAGTTCAAGAAAATGAGGTCGAAAAGCTTTAATTCTTGGAAACCCACAAAATTAGGGTTAGTAATTATGTAGAGGAGCTTGAAACTATATTCAAAATGGTCATATGATGTTCTCAAGATGAATTGTAATAGAATTTTGATGTTGAAAAATTCTTATACATTTTGTTGAATGGTGTGTTACAAAAAGTTGAACATCCCCCACTTTTATTTTACATATAGTTATTTTGCCTATCACAAACAAAGTGCAAAGGGTCTTTCAAAAGATGATGGGTATTTCTATTATAACTTCAAAGTAGATAAGGAACATTCAATTGCACTAGTGTTCATTGCAGTGCATGAATTTGGTGAAGGTGGATGTCTAAAAGGTGATGACACAAATATGGAAAAATAAAATAAAATAATGCAAAGGTAAGTGAAGATTTCCTTGATTTTCCACAAGGTGTAAATGGAAAAGACAATATCCACTTCAAAAATACATTGTCCCAAATGTTTTTCATGCATCGTCCCAAATGTGGGAAACCTTGATATAAACAAGATTTTCAAGGAACTAACACACCCTTGAAAAGTAAAAATACAATTAATTCCACCAAGTTCAAAGGTTAAAAATTGATGTTTCAAACAAAAGTCAAAGGTTATAATTCAATCAAAACTAGAATATTCAACACATTTAACAAGGAGGAAAAACCTTTGTATGGGGAATTTATTTTCAACACTACCAATTAGGGTCCCAAATCAAAATAAGGTATAATTAACAATTGCATTTTCAGTTAAATCAATTAAATCCATATATACATCAAATGGCCTTAAGGCCAAACAAATATTCAAAGTTAGGTTCATTGTGTCATGGATGTCAATGCCATGGGGTTCATTCATTTGAATGTTCATCCATAATTTGTAATAAACTTGTATCTAACTTTTAGTTTAGTTTTAGTGCACTTTTAATTAGCTTATGGGTGAAAGTATGATTGGGTGGTACCACAAGAAACATCACACCTTAATTTTTCAAGACCCATCAAATTTTAGAAAAATATAGGAAACACATAAAGAAGGTTTTTAGTAAAAACATTTGTTGTTACATTAACTAGGTTGTATAGATTTTGAAACTTCAATAATGCAAAAAATGTTTTGAATTTTGTTGTTCCTATTCATTACATTCATACACATTTCAAGAAAATAATAGTGATTATGTTCTTTAATTTTTTTGGTTAAAAACATTTTTCAAACAAAGTTTGGGTTTTTTTTTGGTAAAAGGTACTTTAAATGGTATTCTATTTGATTTTTTATTGGGTAATTATTTGAGTATGTATAATTTAGTTATGAATTTCCAAAGTTTAAAAATTTGATTCCTAAAGGGGCCACAGTAATAAGGAATACAAATTTGTAATGATTTCCACCTTTCTTTATTGTAATGGAAATTTCAAGCCATATATTTTGGCATGCAATAAATAAACATGAGAAAAAAAAATTATAATTATGAAAACATTTAAAGAAAAAGGCCTAAGAATATTATTTGGCAATTTGTGTTCCTTGATTGTCTTTTGAGGGTGTTCTAATGGGTCCACCCAATCATATTTTCACCCTTTTAGTCAAATTTTAGTTCACTTCCATTTGATTCATTATTCACTTCCAATTGATTCTTAGTTGATTTTTAATTAAGTTGTAATTCACTTTTAGTTAAATCATATTTCACTTCCAGTTCATTTCCAATTAACCTTTAAATTATTTTTAGTTCACTTTTAATTAACTTTTAGTTCATTTTTTGTTAACCCTTAGTTCACTTTTAATTAAGGCTAAGTTCATTCTTAATTGAGTTTTAATTCACCTTTAGTTGAATCTTAGTCCACTCATAGTTCATACATGGGTGAACACATGCCACATGTAGATTGAAAGCTTTTTGAAAAAAAAATTGGAACTAAATGCCCAAGGGGTATAAATAAAAGCACAATTACCCATTACCTATAATATGTTTAACACTAGTTTTTGGTACTTTTTTTTTGTCATAGCCTTGTTCTATTTTTATTTTTTCCTTACAATAAAATCTTGTTGAATTTTTGTTTCACGATTTTGATTTGGGGTTAATTTTACCTTTGTTATTGTCTTGGTTTAAGAAATCTTATAGTTTTGGTTGTTTTCATGCCCATGACACATTGCATGAACATAAAGGGAAGGAAACAATATTTTATTTTGAATTCCAATGTGTTATTTGAATGGAATTGTTATGATGTAAAGATAACTAACCAAATGAAGTTAATTTTCCAAGGTGAATTTATGAATTCCATATATAGTGATAGGTTGAAGGGTGGAAATTCATGTCAAATTGTTGTTGGCTACATGGGGATATTGCTATGAAGATTTGTGGTTGTTTGTTTAGATTGCTTGGGTTTTAAATTATAGATGAAGCTCAAGACCCATTAAGTTGTATGCAACCTTTTATGTGTGTTTTGAATTGCCATTGATTTTAGAGCATGTGGCTATTAAAAGAACATTAAATGTGCATAAAAAATCTTAAATCTGGATATATGCCAAGTTTATATCCATTGAGTGTAAATGGTGTAATGTGAGCAAAATGTATATGTTTGCACCCCATTTTAACATGAATTTTACAAGAAAAGTCAATAAGAATATTCAAACATTTGGATTAATTCATGTGTGGATATCTTTCAACATGCATAATAATAAGACTTACGAGAATTAACATTGAAAATTAGGTGATTTTGTCCTTGTCAACATTCTTGATTTTTAGATTAGACCTCCATACCAATTGGGAATTTGGAAAATTCCTTGCTAGAATATTTGCATTAGTTGTGTTAAAATTACATACATTTTTGAGTGGATAATTTGTAGTGCAACCTAAGTTCAAGTCCTCATGTGTAATGTCTGTAACATTAATAAACAATGTTTGAAGGGGATAAAACATACAAGATAATTGGTTGCTGTAGGTTTCATTATTTTCATTATATTTGATCAAAGTGTAAGGTATTATAATATACCCTACTACTTTGTTCATAACAAATATTCTACTGAACTTCAAAAAACTCAAGCCTTATGGGAAAAAATTAATTGTTTAGACCTAGACCTTTTTGAAAACATAATAAAATAATATCATTTTCATGTAAGAAAGTTTCCAATCAAGTGATTCCCATGGATTATATTTTTGAATTTTCATTCAATTTTTTTTATAGGAAAAACAAGTCGTAAGATTATAAATTAATTAGTGAAATGTTAATTGTGCGAGAGCCAAAAAATTGTGTTAAGGCATAATAGTAGGTAGTAGGAAGGAAGAGAAATAACTAAAAGTAGAACTTATTAATGCTTGAATTCAAAATAGGTTTTGGAAGGAAATTTATAATTATGTTTTCTCCCATGTGGAATTCATTTGAATGATACATTTTTGGGAGTTGAAATATACTTGTAGAGCAAGAATAGAGGTATGAAGATTTTGGAAATAGGAAGAAAAGAAGTTGTTTTTACATTTAAAAATAAATAAAATTGCATTAGGATTCTAAATGTGCATATCTACTTGCTTGAACAATAGATTTGAAATCAAATTTTTTAAATTTTGTTTTGTACATTATGATCTTGTATGGCAAAATTATTTGTTTGAAGTACATAGTTGAAACTATTGTGTTTATGTAGACTTTGTTAATTGAAATATGCATTTGTTGGAAATAAGGTTTTATTATGTGACTACAACTTTATACTATATTCAAGATTTTAAAAATTAATACATACCAAATTGCCTCCCATTGTCACAATGAAGTTATGTAGGGAAATTTATTAATTATATTTTCCAAAAATTGTGGGGTTTAATATGTCATTGTGGTAGTTTTGGGTGTGGCAATTTGTTCATGATTTCTATCATGTACATTTTAAAGTTAGGTGTATAAGATCAAATGTACATTTTCATTTGTTCAAACTTATGCATGTGTAACTAACAATAAAGTTTTTAAATGCAATATGTAAAATGTATTGCAATGCAAAATTCTTCCATTGGCACTCATCAAGGTGATCTAAATCTATTGCTCCTTTTTTCGCCCTTGTTCATTTCCAAGCCTTTCATAGTTCAATGACCTTTTCCCCTCCTATATGTTCCTTTATGTGGTAGATGACACCCACATCATCAACCCCACCTCTGTTGTTCATCATACATTTGATCACTTTGCTTCACAATTAGGTTTGGTGGGGTTGATAGTTTAGCCAAACAAGTGTCTTACTTAGTTTGGTTTTGGCCTATATATTGACTTTTTGCCTCCTATTGGTTTTTTTCATTTTGTTAAATGACGTTAGGTGATGGGAATTCCATTTAGTTCCCTCTCCTTCACTTCATCCTTTTTCCAAGAGGCTTCAAACAAATATGTTAACCATGTAAATTGTTTTCAAAGTTAAGGGACATTCAAATGGTTTTTGGGATTCTATGTAGGTGTTTTGCCCAAATGTCATCGTATATTTTATGTCCTTTTCCCCCCACTATTAGAATTTCAACACTAATTAGCCACGTTTGATTTGACCTTCATTCAATTTTGAAATTGGGTTTATATAAATGTATAAAAATTACCCTAATTTGTTGGTAGGCTGCACTCCCCATTTCTAGAAAGGTGATAGCTTTCATATATCTGCCAAACCTTATTGCCCTAATGAACTACTTAGGGAGTTAAAGATTTGTAGCCTTAATTATTGCCTCCAAATTATTGCACAATCATCACCCTTTTTTATTATAGGTTATTGGGGCCAATAGTGTAGGTTTGCTTCCATTTGTGGTTGGTGCACAATCTTGTGCCTCCAATAACACAAGCTTGCATCCTTCATTTTCAACAATTTTCAAAAAGGGGAGTTGATCATTTTTAGGAGAGCATTTCAAAAAAAAATCATGAACATTCCTTTTCCAACATCATCACATACTCTAATTTTCATCAACTTCAAATCTTACATAGGCCCAAGTTCAAATGTTTTGGCTCGCCATTCACATAGTCAACTTATCATTTATATGACCTCAAAGGTATATTCTTCAATGATGCACAACAAGTTGAACATCCTCCATCCGATATGTCATGGTTTTGCCCAATACATCTATGGCCAACCTATATACTCAAGTGGGATACACCTTTAATGTTCCAACATTGGGGGTAAATATGTTGCTACCCACAATGCTATTTAGGATGTTTTTGCTTCCAAATATGTTAGGTTTCATGTATTGCATGAATAAACATGTTTTCTTGCCACCTTCGTTTTAGTTTTTGCATTGATGAATTGATATTTTATTCACCTAAAATGCTTAGTTTAGCAAATGTCATTATCATTCATTCTACTTGAATGGATTTAGTTTCACAAGCTACCATTTTTTGAGGAATGGTTGTAATGGTTACAACCAAAACAAAGGATGGGTTATATCCTTATCAACACCTTGGAGATGTGTTTTTCCTTTTTGCCATAAAAAAATTTCAATGTTTCCACCAACAAACCAACAATTATTTTCTTATCATGTGTTAACATGGCATGGTTAATCAAGGGCTTTCAATGCCTTCCCCTATTGGTTTTGTGCTCATTTTATAGGTAAAAGTTTTTAGTGGCTCTCTAGAGAGTTCAAACCGCTACCATATTGAGATTTGTCATTATTACTCAAGGAACTCCTTTTAGGTAAATGTATTTTCAAGTTTCCCACCCATCTCCTTATTGGATATGATTATGCAACTAATGAAAGTTTTAAGCCTCAAATTGTTTATTTTGACATCCTTTTGATGGGTCCTTGCTGCTTTTTTTCATGGCTCATGTTTGTGTGTTTGCATTTTTGGGTGATGTCTACTAGTAGGATGTTGGTCCTTTCTTTTTGTTCATCCCTTTCTTCTTTTGGCATGAGTGTTTGTTCTTCTTCTTAAACTTGGTAGGGTTTGATCATACGAAGTTAATAACAAAATTCATGTTGATTCATATCAATAGTCACATAATGGTCAAATTATGTAAACCTAGCTTTGATATTTAATTGATTTGTAACATTTCTTTTACAATATTGTGAATAGTCCTTTTGTTTTTGTAAAAAATCATCGAAAGGCTACATAGGCTTTTTGTCAAAATATTATGTCATAAATTCCCTTTTTTTTAAATTGACAAAAAAATGTTTTTTGGGGGAAGGTGTTACTACATTTATGTTTATTGGTTATATTTTTAAAAGTTCCTTAAAATAATGTAACCAATTAAATTGAAATTTCCTAGGGATGTTTATCACCTTGATTCCATTAATTAAAAAAAGAAGAAAACATAGCCTATGTGTGAGCAAAAGTAGTAGTAAGACAACATTAAGCCTTAAAAAAAATTTGTTTTAAGGGTGAAGAGTGTTTTGGCATTGTTTCCTTGACTTGTTATCTTATCTTTGTGTTAGGTTTGGAATCATGTTGTTTGAGGTTTGAAATTAAAATTGAAATGTAATAATTAAATTAAAATTAAACAAATCTTACTTTCAAGATAATGTTTGGTCTATGTTCCATTTTTAAAAAAACATTTGAAAAAACTTCTAACTCCAATTCATAGATTTTCTACCTCCAATTTGACCCAATTTCAATACTTTCTATTATCAATTCCTTAAAAAATAATTCTAGGTGGATCTACTTCCAAATTAGATATCATTCCACCCTACCTATGCATAGTCCAAAATTGAATTGTTTCTAATTATTAACATTGTAAAGCCAACAAAAATGACTATTTGTATCAACTACATGCCTTCCCCCCTCCCACTCAACCCCAAAATTATCATTCCAAAAATTGTATATACCATAATTATTTTTTTCAAACTAACATGTCTAACGAAAGGGCAAAAATAAATAAATTTAAGCATAAAAAATAAATATTAATTCTTAATATAGTGAAAATTTTGAATATGTATGAAACAAGTTTTGAGGCCAATTTTGATTTCGAGTATGGATTGAACCAAAGATTGATTTTCAATTCTAATTTCAATTTGGGATTTTCTTTTCAAAATCTAAAATTGGTGGTTCAAACTCTCCATAAATAGCATGGGAATAAAATGAAACTAGACAACACTAAATTGCACCCCATGATGCTTGCCCTTGGTGCATGGAGTGTTTAGATGCTAAATTGTCAACATATTTGGGAAAGATTATTTATATTCATTTCATGTAAGAATTACCCTTTGACCGTTCATTTTTGAAGATTTGCTTTTTATTTTGTTTTGAAGCACAATAGTAGACTTGACTTAACAAGCCATTGGCAACCCTAAGTCAAGTTCTTTGGCAAAGGACTAATAGGAGCTTCAAACTATTATAAATGTGTGTGTTTTAATTTGGCTTTTATGACTAAAATTTCAATCAAAATAGATAAGGGATAAAAAAATTATCAATTGGATTGAACTATTCATTTATATCAAGATATGTGATTTTTTAATTTATTGAAATGATTGTTTCAAATGACTATGATGATTAAAACTACTAATTGATGTGGCATTGTCAATTTAATTAGAAATAAGCATATTATTATTTACACATAATTTCTAATTCCAAATTAAATTATGGAAAAATCCAAAAATCACATTTTACCTATGATTCCATTATAGAACAATTATTTTGTTGGGTTCAACAAACAACATGACATCACGAACAAAACATGTTCAAAGTGGGGTTTGAATCCCCACCTCTTTAGCCACAACCCAAAACCTTTATCATCTAACCACCACTTCATGTGGTGATATCAATATTTTTCACTATATATATATACACACACATTTTTTATAATTAAAATCTTATTATATAATTAGATAATTTTAAAATATTATTTTTTACACATGTAGATATTTAATATCATTATTCAATTCAAAAAAATTATTGATAATTATGTTGAAATTTATAATGCATTCCAATTTCAAAATGTAAAATGAAATTCACATATTTTCAATATTTTAAAATTAAAATTAATTAATTTAAATTCTCATTTAATTGAAATTATACTTTGAGAAATTCCATTGGTAAAATATTACAGTAGTTTATATATTTTGATTTTGGAAGTTTCTGTTTTTTGTAAAAATCTCACAATGAAACTAGTTTCCTTTTTGAAATTACTTGATTATAATTCACATATCTTTAATTTAATAAAAGAATTCGAAATTCCATTTTTTTACTTTCAAATTCATTTTTAAAACTAGTTCAAGTTTTGTAGGTACATTAATTATGTTTCATTTTTTGATAAATTAAAAATTTTAAGAATCAGTTTGACATTCCATTTTTTCACATGTCATTTTGTTATATTTCAAATATATAAAAAGAAATTATGTGAATAATTTAAAACATCATATGGAAATAAGGAAATTTTAATTTACTTTCATTTTTTTAGTAATTTAGTCCAAAAACTTAAATAATACATATATTATTTATCACACCATGAAAACTAGCATTACATTCATAATCAATCATATCTAGATGAGTGATTTTTATCACATTAATCACATTTAATCAAGTTGGGCAATTCCACATGCGTGCCACATATACCATTTGTTCAACACACCTAGTTTTGATTTTAATCAAACCAAACATAATCAATCATTTTAAACAAATGGACTTGATTCTACTATTGTTTTAATTGCATGCTACTAGCAAAAAAAATTATGTTTTTGTAATATTATCAACTACACACTACTAGGTTTGAACTTAAGACATTTTTGAAGGTTTTAAAGTCCCAAAATGGTTATACCAATTAGCTACCACCCTAGGGTTGAAAATGCATTTTGATAACATAGTAGAAGGAAGGCCACCTTGTTATCGATGCACAACAAATAATTAGATGAATTAATTGGTTATGACCAATTATAGTTCACAAAATGGTAGAATTCATGAAAATATCAATGTAAATGAATTACTTGAAAAAGAAAAATGTCCAATGAAACCTTAAAGGGGATCCTTCTAATTTTTAAAGTTCAAGTTCATGAACAATGAGTGCACTTTCTATTTGAAAGCAAACATGTGATGAATGTTAGCCAAAAATGAATAAGTTGTTGGTGTTGAATTCATAATTCGTGTGTTTGAAAGAGGTACCCATCCATTTGACCTTGTGCACATCATAAAGACTATTGCCATTCATATTTCCTTTGGATTTATAAAGAACCAAGGATAAAATTTTCACAAAAGATGACTTTTCACAATTCACAAAACATGGAGGAGTTTTTATATTTTATCTAGGGCAATATATGATTTTTTTCTCCCATCTATAATGCAATCCATAAAAACACCCATTGGGTTGGTGCAACTTTCAATAATAGTTTGACTAAGAAAGATTAGTTTTTCAAGCCTCAAGTCATATGGTAATTTAATTTGTTTTATATTTCCCATTGTCAAAGACTAAACTTAAAAGCTATATTTAAGCTAAAGCTAAAAGTTAAACTTGCACTAACTTAAATTAAACCTAGAAGTTAAGTTGAAATTAAACCTATAGACGAAGATTCTTAAAATCTTATCCATTGCGACTACTATCCAATTGACTACATTTCAACCATATTTGGTCATTTCAAATTTGCAAATGGCTTATTGCATTAGTTAATGGTCAATATTATTTATAGTTATAATATTCATTACCTTATTCATTTATGAATATAATTTGAGCCATATTTTATTTCTAATAATTAAAAAAAATTGTTGATGTGAAAATTAAAGTAGTTTTTTACTTTATTTACACAATGCAACTTAATGTTTTTTTATTATACTTGAATGGTTTAGTGAGTTTCTTCACATCCTTGTATTATCAACATCTATACATGAGTTGAATCATCCATATTGAATTTATTAACCATTACTCAAATGTCACATATTACACTTATTAGAATATATTAAAACACACATAGCTTAATGCCTCACATTTATACTTGAATCGATTAAATGATTATATTAAAATGTTCATCCATGCAAACTTCAGGGTCCATGCAAGGCTTTAAATTATAAGTTTATATATATCCCTTGGTTCAATTTAGGCATCATAAGCAAGTTTTTTATTACAAATGATCATGATGCCAAACCTAAAACCTTCAATAAAATTCCTATTTTTTCCCCCATTTATTCTCTTGATGTATGAAAACAAATCCATGTTATTTTTTTTCTTATTTTCTTATTATTTTTTAATTATAATTTTTTAGTTATCAAGATTTGAATATTCATTATCTTAGATTTTTTACCATGATTTAACATTTTTTTAAGGTTGGTTTTGTTACAAGTTATGCTTAAATATTTATAAATTAATTTAAAAATAAAATAAAATAAAATAAAATGGTGATCATAATAATGCATCAATTTTTTCTTCATAAATATTTTCATTTAAATTTTTGTGGTGTTGATCAAAATCATCCACAACATGATTTAACCATGTTTTAGCTATAGACCATGTAAGAAGATGTTAAAATATTTTAATATTTTAACTGCAATTCTTAGAATCCATTGTAACATTATATCTTTAAAATTTTTATTTTCAAAATTTTGGTTTTTAAAATGAATTGAAATCCTTTGTTGATGTTGATGTTGTTCGCAAAATGATGGAATGTCACCACAAAAAAATATAGTTATATCATTAATTTATTCCAATTTGTTTCAAAAAATTTGGATAAGGTTTACAATAATTTCAAAGATTGTTTAAAAGCTTTTAAATAAGTTTGATGTTGGAACTATTCATGGGTTTAAAGTTGGACTTATTAACATTATTAATTTAAAAAATTCATTAGGAATATCTTTTTTAGTGGAGGTAGGCCTGAAGGCTCAAAACGCAATTTAAATTTTCAGAGTGCCACGTGGCATCATTTAAAACACTTTCAAAGGAAAGCTAAAGGTGACCAACCAGTCATCAGTGTAGGTGCCGCAAGTTGGCCAGGGTGAACTAGCACCCATGTTGGTACCTTGACCTTTTTGAGTGAGGCCTCTTAGTGGCCATCTTAAGCCCAAAAAATGTTAAATCTGACACCCTGATTTAGTCTTAGCATGGGATATTTGTAATGTTTAGAAATAATTTAAATGGACTAGCTTGGGTTCACCCAAAGGCTCTCAAGTCACTGTGCCCTTGTTGGCTGATGGAATATCAT